>Ga0307380_10000242_pt1 | contig 95055 bp, 83 predicted proteins | sample UN3MG_FD_202239 | JGI IMG/M metagenome (GOLD analysis project Ga0307380, IMG submission 202239) | Soil microbial communities from Risofladan, Vaasa, Finland - UN-3 | ecosystem: Environmental > Terrestrial > Soil > Coastal area > Acid sulfate soil | place: Finland: Risofladan, Vaasa | collected...
CAACCGCCAGCCGCTGATGGCCCATGGGTGGCGCTCCGCATCCCAGATGCTCCGTCATTACCAGGAGGTGGTGTAACACATGTTTGACAAACCTACAGGTTGCGGCGGAGGGGGAAATCCTGCTATAATCTTGCGAGCTTCGCTGGAGGCATATTCGCTTGCGGGGACAGGACATGCTGGAGAGGGCAAAGGAAGTTCTCGATATCGAATCCGCTGCGATCCTGGCGCTCAAGGGTCGCCTGGATGACAGCTTCATCTCGGCCGTCGAGTTGATTGTTGCGTGCAAAGGCCGGATTGTCGTGACGGGAATCGGGAAGTCGGGAGCGGTCGCCAGGAAGATAGCCGGCACGCTGGCAAGCACTGGCAGTCCGGCTTTGTTTCTTCACCCTGCGGAAGGCGTGCACGGCGACCTGGGGATGGTCATGTCTCAGGATGTGGTGATCGCGCTGTCGAGCAGCGGCGAGACCGACGAGCTGGCAGCGATACTCCCGGTCTTGAAGCGGATTGGCGCAAAGGTGATCTCGCTCGTTGGCAGACAGGATTCCACACTGGCCCAGGCCGGCGATGTAGTCCTGGATGTGTCTGTGGAGAAGGAAGCGTGCCCTCTGGGCCTGGCTCCGACAGCGAGCACAACGGCGATGCTGGCGCTGGGAGATGCGCTGGCGCTTGCTGCTATGGAGGCGAGGAGATTCACCAAGGAGGACTACGCTGTTCTCCACCCTGGAGGGACGCTCGGCCGGCGGCTGACTTTGAAAGTCCGCGATGTGATGCGCACAGACGACCGTATGGCCGTCGTGTCCGAAGGTGATCTTGTGCGCGACGTGCTCTTTGCGATCACGCAGGCTGGGGCGGGAGCGGCAGCGGTTACCGACAGCCAGGGAAAACTCGTCGGCATAATAGCAGACGGCGACCTTCGGCGCCACATGCTGGAGGATGAGCGATGCCTGCACCGGCAGGCGCGTGACGTCATGACTGCGAATCCAAAAGTCGTCTCGCCGGATCAGCTTGCCGCAGAGGGGCTGGGAATCCTGGAGACATTCAAGATCGGCGAGTTGCCCGTGCTCGATGAGGAGAGGCGGCCGATCGGTATGCTCATGATGAAAGATCTCTTCAAGGCCGGTATAGTGTGATGGCAGAAGCAGCGCGCTCAATCAGGCTGCTCGCTATGGACGTTGATGGTGTGTTGACGAGCGGCGACGTAATATACCTGGATGCCGGAGCTGAGATCAAGGTTTTCAATATCCAGGATGGCCTCGGCATATCGGCCGCTCGTCACGCAGGGCTGGGGATTGCGGTCATCACGGGCCGCGCGTCACAGGCCGTGGAAAGACGAGCCAGCGAGCTTGGCGTCATTCATGTCCGTCAGGGCTGCCGAGATAAAGGCGCCGCACTGCGCCAACTCATGGCGGAAACCGGCCTGCGTCGCGAGGAAGTGGCCTTCATCGGTGACGATCTCAACGATATCCCAGCCTTCAGGGAATGTGGGTGGAAGGTTGCGGTCAGCAATGCGTCCCAGGACTTGAAGGTGCTCGCGGACCACGTGACGGAGCGGCAGGGCGGACACGGAGCGGTGAGGGAGGTCATCGAACTGATACTGCAGTGCCAGGGCAAGTGGACGCGCGCAGTGGAGGAGTATCTCCGTGACCTCGAGCAAAGCTGATGCCGGACCTGACTATCCTACACACCAACGACCTGCACGGCAAGCTATCGGATCGCGCTCTGGAAAGGATTGCCCGCGAGAAAGCGTCATCCGAAAATGTGCTCCTGCTCGATGCGGGGGATGCCGTGTCATCCGGGAATCTCTACTACCGCCGGGGCGGCGAACCGATCCTGGCCCGGATGAGCGATCTCGGCTACGATGCTATGGCGATGGGCAATCGGGAGTTCCATTTTCTCGCTGCCGGACTCAGATCGAAGGTCAAGCTCGCGCGTTTCCCCGTCCTTTCAGCCAATCTCCGCAGCAGCGATTCGCCCACGGGCGTGTCAAAAGTGGCGGATGCCAGTTTCAATGTCAACGGACTCAGGGTGATCGTCTTTGGCCTGACTGTGCCCATGATTACTAGGCGCATGATGGCGAGCAGGCTTACTCCGTTCTGGTTCGACGATCCGATCACGACAGCCGCGGAGATTGTACCCGGCCTCCGAGAGCGCGCCGACGTATTGATCGCACTCACGCATATCGGGATCGAATCGGACGCGGAACTGGCAGGTTCCGTAGCCGGTATAGACCTAATAGTAGCGGGACACACACATGCTGTGTTCCCAGATCCGAAATTCCGGGGCGAAACAGCCATCGTGCATGCGGGATATTGGGGCCGATACCTCGGAAGAGTGGAGATTTCGCTGCCTGGGACTCCCGGCGGCGGCCCGGATATTCGCACGGCGCTGATTGACTTGCGGACGGAGTGATGGACTGACGGGACCCGATACTCCGGTACTCCACTACTCCATTCCGCCCCCGGCATGAATCGGTGTTTCGATCATGGACAAGCCGTTGTTGGCGCTACCGATCTCCATAGCCGTCGTTCTCATTTCCGCAGCATTCGGCAGGAAAGTGCTGGCGCTCCTGCGAGTGAAAACTTGTGCGCCAATTGAGAACTTCGTGTTCGGCATCGGCATTGGCTTCGGTGTGCTCGCGTACGTTGTTCTCGCAGCAGGGCTTGCGGGATGGCTGCGCTCCTCGGTCCTGGTGGCAATTATGGCTGCGATGGCCGCGGTGTCACTCCGGGAGATCGGCGGCATATTCAGGGAGGCTCTTGATGCCATCCGCACGTTCGCCCGAGTGAGGCTGAGCGCATCAGGCGGGTTGATTGGGTTCTCCCTGGTCGTGCTGGGGGCCCTTGCGCTCATTGAGTCGCTTGCGCCGCCCTCCCAGTTGGACTGGGACGGCCTCGCGTATCATCTGGCTGTGCCGAAGATGTACTTGTCCCATCATTCGATTTTCTATGTCCCCTTCATCTCTCACTCGAACTTTCCGTTTCTCACTGAGATGCTCTACACAGTCGGCCTGTCCTTCGGCAGTACGGCTGCCGCCAAGCTGTTCCATTTCTGGATGTACGTCGCGTCGGCGGCAGGAATCTATTCGCTGTGCAGAAGGCACTTCAGCCCTCTGACGGGAGTCGTGGGGGCGCTTCTCTTCATGAGCGCGCCTGTGGTTTTCTGGGAGGCTGGAGTGGCCTATACTGACATCACGACCGGGCTGTACGTGGCCCTGGCGGTCTACGCCCTGTTGAATTGGGGCGAAACCGGCAGCACGCCCTGGCTTGTAGTCTGCGGGCTTGTGGGCGGATTTGCGCTCGGCACGAAGGTTCTGGCGGGCGTTCCGATCTTAGCGCTCTGTCTCTGGATTCTGATCGCCGCTGGAGCGTCTCACGGATGGGGCAGGGGACTGCGGCTTTCTCTCGTCGTTGGGGGCATCGTGCTCTTGGTAGGATCGCCATGGTACGTGAAGAGCTACGTCTACACGGGCAATCCAGTGTATCCGTTTCTCTACGACGTCTTCGGCGGCAAGTTCTGGAGCCAGGAGGCGGCCGCAGCCTACCGCGGAGCACAGCTCGCTTTCGGGATGGGCCGTGGAGTGGGCGACCTCCTCCTTCTGCCTTGGAACCTTACTGTGAACGGCTATAGGTTCTTCGACATCGAGAGCGTTTTCGGCCTGGTAGGGATGGCTTTTGTCGGCCTGATTCCGATACAGGTGATGGCGGGAAGAGCGAGCAGGGCTATGCTGATGATGGGGCTCGTCTCAGCAGTGTTCGTGGCAGCCTGGTTTGTGCTGATGCAGCAGTCCAGGTACTTGATTGGGGTCTTGCCGTTGCTCTCCATCATTGCTGCTTCCGGCGTGGAAGCGGCAAGCTCGAGCTGGTCAATCGGACGTCACGCGGTGAACGGGTTTGTGGCGCTCTGCGTGGGCTTGAGCATCGTCATGGGTTTGTTGGCGGCTGGTACCACAATGGGCGTTGTCTTGGGTGTGGTGCCGCGGGACGAATACCTCTCGCGCACGCTCGACATATACGACGCTCAGTCCTACATTAATCGCGTCTTGCCTGAGAACGCCCGCGTGATCCTGTTCGATGAGGTCAGGGGCTTCTATCTGGACAGGGAGTACATCTGGGGGAATCCGGGTCACCACGAGATGATCCCCTGGGCCGGTTTCAAGGACGGTGCGGATATGGTGAGATACTTTGAAGCCCAGGGCTTCACCCACGCGCTTGTGAACTGGAAGTTTGCCCGCGATGATTTCATGCACAGGATGCTGATCGGCGGTAGCATCGCCCGCGGACTGATGCGTGAGGTCTACGCAGCGCATGGTGTGAGCGTCTACGAGTTAGGTGAAGAATGACGAAGCGCAGCAGGATCAAGCAAACTGGGGATAAGCGAACGACGGATCCGGGGGTGAAATACCTCGCCGCGATTCTCGTCGTCCACGTGGTGCTCGCGCTGGTGTACTGGCGCTGTACGCCGTTCGGAGCGTCTCCCGACGAACGTCCGCATGGGAAATACGTGCAGGCGCTCGTTGAGTCGCGTTCCCTGCCTGTGTTCTCTACCTCGGATCCGGAAGGATACGAGTACCACCAGCCTCCGCTCTACTATCTCATGGGAGTGCCGTTCTACCTCGCAGGCCGGTTAAGCGGGTTGGCGAACCCGGCGGAAATGGTTCGGCTGCTTTCCCTGCTTCTCGGCGGGCTCTCAATCCTAATAGCCTATGCTGCCGTCCGCGCTGCGCTGCCGGAGGAGAAAGGACTCCCGCTCGCAGTTGCAGGCTTCGTCGCCCTGCTGCCGACACACGTCATGCTGAGCAGCTCTGTCAGCAATGATCCTCTGGCGGAAGTGGTCTTTGGGCTGGCTCTTCTTGTAATAGCCGGGATGCTCGTGGACGGGCCGAAGTGGAGGAGAACAGTCGGCCTTGGGCTGGTGCTGGGCATTGGCTTGCTGACGAAGACGACCTGTGTTCTGCTCTTCCCGGTTGCTCTGCTGGCCTATTTGCTCGCATGGCAGCGGGGGACGCTGGCGGCGAAGTCAGTCGCCGGCCACCTCGGAGCGGCAGTCGGCGTCAGCCTTATCATCGGGGCCTGGTGGCTGGTTCGTAATCAGGCCATCTTCGGCGATCCGTTCGCGATGTCTCAGTTTCAGCGGGCATTCCAGCATACCGCAACCCTTGAGTCCTTGCTGAGCAAAGGCTGGTCATGGGGAGTCTATTCTGCGTTGGTTGGGGCATGGACGTTCGCGAGCTTCTGGGGCGTCTTTGGTCACATGAAGGTCTTCATGCCGACGTGGACGTACTGCGCGCTGGCGGCTATCTCAATTGCCGCCGGAATCGGGTCCCTGCGCAGCACAGTCCGCATAAGGGCGACTTCCGTTGCAAGTCGCGACGTGCTGCTGGTCTATGGTGTGACTATAGCTCTAGTGCTGCTGGCATTCATCAGGTTTAACTTGACCTTCTTCCAGGCGCAGGGGCGTTACCTATATCCCGCGCTGATACCGATATCCGTGCTCTGGGCGCTGGGAATCAGCGAGCTGCTGCCCGCACAATGGCGCCGGTTCATGCCGCACCTGGTGGTGGGCATCACGCTCATTGTTCAGATCGTGGCGCTGGCGACTTGCATAATCCCCGTGATGCCCCATGCTGTGTAGGTATCTGCCGCCGGTCTGACCCTTGACTCTTAGCCGTTCGCTGCCGGACATGGCTGCCTGCGTTGACCCTGGCCTGTGGAACGTCTATAATGAGTCAAATGACTAACCCTTTCCACGGCATCCGGGCCGTGCTGTTCGACCTCGACGGCACGCTGGTCGAGACCAATATAGATTTCGGCCTTATGAGAAGGGAGATGCTGGCCCTCGGCGAAAGGTACGGCGTTCCGGCATCCGAAATGCAGGGCCTAGACATCTTATCAATCGTGGATTTCATCGCACTGCGGCTAATGGAATCTTCCCGACCGGATGATGCGGACCGAGTGAGGGGTGAGGCTTTCGAGAAGCTGGAACAGATCGAGCTTGCCCACTGCCGGGAGGCGCAGCCGGTCGGCGGCGCTGTTGCCCTGCTCAATGCCCTTCGTGAAGCACAGATCAAGATCGGGATAATCACGAGGAGCTGCGGCTCGGCAGTCCGCGTGTCAACCGCCAGAAGCGGCATGTCATGGGATGTGCTCCTCACAAGGGACGACGTCCCGAACGCCAAGCCCCACCCGGATCACCTGCACCGTGCGCTCGATATGCTCGGCGTGCGTCCGGAGGAAGCAATCATGGTGGGCGACCACTGGATGGACGTTCAAGGAGGAAAGGCGGCCGGAACGCGAACCGTCGGCTTCCTGCGTCCGGGGCGCCCGGATGATTTCTTCGACGAGGTGAAGCCGGACCTGGTCGTCCGCGGCCTTGCGGAACTTATCGGCTACGTCAAACGTTTGAAGAAGTAGCGAGCCTCAAAATGGTTCTGTCGGTTGTCATTGTGAACTGGAACACAAGGGATTACCTGCTGCGGTGCCTGGAATCAATCCGGGCAGATTCGTCCGCTGGCGCGGCCGAAGTCATAGTGGTTGACAATGGTTCCTCGGACGGGAGCGCTCAGATGGTCCGGGAGCGGTTCGGCGAGGTGAGCTTGATCGAGAACGCGGAGAATCTGGGGTACGCGGAGGCGAACAACCAGGGAATCTCGGCGTCGAGGGGAGAGTACATTCTGCTGCTCAATCCCGACACTGAGTTGAAGCCTGGGGTGCTCGGCGCGCTGGTCTCTTTCGCGAAGGGGCATCCGGACGCGGCCGCCGTCGGCTGCCGCCTGGCAGCGCCCGACGGAAAGGTCCAGCGCTCGTGCCGCAGCTTCCCGGGCCCGCTGGGAGTGCTCTTCGAATACGCGGGGCTGAGCCGTCTTTTCCCGCGGAGGAGGCTTTTCGGATCGTATCGGATGACATATTTCGATTACTCGCGTGATGCGGAGGTTGACCAGCCCATGGGTTCTTGCCTTCTAATATCGAGGAAGGCATGGGATGGCGTAGGCAAGTTTGACAAGGATTTCCCAATATTCTTTAACGAAGTTGACTGGTGCTACCGTGCGAAGCAAATGGGGTGGAAGGTCTACTTCACCGCAGGAGCCGAGGTGGTGCACTACGGAGGGGCGAGCACACGGCAGGTCAGGCCGCAGATGGTCAGGGAGTCGCACCGGGCGCTGCGCAAGTTCTATCAGAAGCACTACAGAAGCCGCCTTCCGCTGCCTGTATACTGGTTCATCCTGATGGCAATAAGGGTTAACTCATTTCTTGCTTCGAGGCTGACATTTGCAGACAGATAGAGAAGATTGCGGCGCAGGATCGGTTGACCTGTCCGTCGTGATAGTAAACTGGAATGCGCGGGATGAGCTGGGAAAGTGCCTGCGCTCGATAAGAGAGGCGGACTCCGACAGCACGGAGACCATCGTGGTGGACAACGCTTCGTTGGACGACAGCGTTGAAATGGTCCGGCGGGAGTTCCCGTGGGTACGGATGATCCGGAATGCCGAGAACGTGGGATTTGCGAGGGCTGGCAACATAGGCATCGAAGCGGCCCGGGGAAGGTACATACTCCTCTTGAATCCCGACACGGAGATAGAGAAAGGCGCGTTTCCAGCGCTCGTGCGATTCGGGGATGAGAATCCTGATGTGGGCATCTTCGGGCCCAAGATCCTGAACCCGGACGGGTCGCTTCAGTACTCGTGCCGCCGATTCCCTACACTTAAGGCCGCGTTGTTCCGCTATACGCTGCTTGGAAGACTCTTCCCAAGGAATGCATATACCAGGGATTACCGCATGACCGACTGGGACCACAGCGATCCCCGCGATGTGGACTGGGTATCCGGCGCTGCTATGGTGATCCGCCGGGAGCTGCTCGACGACATAGGTCCGCTTGACGAGCGGTTTTTCATGTACTGTGAGGATGTAGACCTCGGTTATCGCGCAAAACAGGCCGGCTGGCGAGTGGCCTACTACCCGCAGGCAACGGTGGTCCATGTGATAGGCCGGAGCACCGACAGAAATGCGAACGCGATGATCATCGAGTTCCACAAGAGCATGTACCGCTTTTTCAAGAAGCATTATGCACAGCGATCTTCGATTCTTACTCGGCTGATCGCGCCTGTCGCCCTGTTCGCCGTTGCGAGAGGGATTGTCGCTCGCAACCACCTGAAGTACCTCAGGTGGCTGACGGCCCGCCGGATAAGGCATGCGCTGCGGCTTGAGACGCTCCGGAAAGAGGCTGCGGCGACAGACCACAGCGCTAAGGAAGACTCCGGTGAAAGTTGATAAGGGTAGGAAATCAGTGCGCACGCCGCCTCGGCCGGGGTTCTTCAGTCTGCAAATGGTGCTCCTTGCCTTTGTTGTATTCCTGTCTCCGCTCGTGGCAGGAAGGCTGACCTCGATTCCCATCCTCTCCATGCAGGCCCTTGCGCTGGTCTCTGTCCTGATCTGGGTTATCGGGGCATCGAGAGGCGGATCGCTTGATCTGCCCGGCAGGAGCGTAGTCTTATCCGCAGGCGTCTTTTTCGGGCTGCTCGTGCTGTCGGCGCTGGATTCGGTCAGCCTCCATGCGAGTCTGCGCGAGCTTGCGAATACCGCGTGCTACGTGATGGTGTTCCTCATGATCGCAGGTATGGGCCGCGCTCGGCGCGCGTTGTACAGCATGCTCGGGTCATTGGCGGTTGCTGCGACGCTGGTAGCGATCCTGGGGTTCAACGAATATGTGCTGGGCGAGTCGGCACGCCAGCGCATTTTCTCGACGTTCTTCAACCCGGATTTCCTCGCCGGGTTCATGGCCTTGATGCTGCCCGTCGTGCTGGCCTGGTACTTGTCCCGAACGGCCTTGGCGATCTCGGTGGTTGGCGGCCTGTCGGTGCTGCTAATCCTGGCGAATATCCTAATGTCTGGATCGAGATTTGGCGCTGTTGCGTCGGCCGGTGGAGTCGCGGCGTTCATGCTGCTGGCTCTGCTGTCGCGGGACTTTAAGAAGCCGCAGCTACTCAGGGCGTCGCTGCTGATACTGCCGATTCTTGTGGCAGGGCTGGCTCTAGGAAAGCCGCTTGCCAGCCGGGTTGCTTCTGTGAAGGCCGAATCTCATTCGGCCGGCTTTCGGATATACACCTGGAAAGGGACGGCCCGCATGTGCGAGGCGCACCTCGTCAACGGCACGGGCATTGGGACGTTCGAGGTCGCCTACCCAAAGTATGCAATTGTCGGCTTCACTAAGCTGGCCCACAACAGCTATCTCCAATTGGCAGCCGAAGCAGGCCCCTTGTCGGCGGCATCTCTCGTGGTGCTTCTGGGCTTGTCTGCGCTGCCTGTCGCTGGTTCGCTGATACGAAGGCGCATCGCCGGACAGCCGGACGACTCCGAAGCTGCGCTCTCCCACGGATATGCCTGGATGCCGCAGCGCAATCTCATGGTGAGCGGACTGCTTGCAGGGGCTGCCGCCTCGATGGCGAGGAACCTCGTGGATTCGGACTGGTATGTAACGGCTATCGGCATCAGTTTCTGGGCTGTCCTGGGCGCGGCGGTTGCGCTTGGACATCCCGCACCATCAAGCGATTTCAGGCTGGCGCGCGGGTATCGGGGCGTCGGCATTGTGCTCCTGGGGCTGGCTCTAGTGGGCGTGCTTGCTATGCTTGGTGGTGAGCTGTGCTTCGGTCAGGGAGATAGGCGCTTGAAATCGCAGGATACGAAAGGGGCAGAGGTGTCGTACAAGAGAGCGACCAGCCTGGATCCGTTGAACGCGAGATACCACAGGCGACTGTGTCAGTTATACCTTGCGTTGGCGAGCGGATCAGGCGATTCGTCCTACGGTCAACAGGCGGAGCGTGAGATTCGCACGGCCATCCGGCTCGAGCCTACCGATGCGAAGAACTATTACCACTTGGCGCGAGTCTACGACTACCATCCGCGCGCTGAGGACGCTATTCGGGCATTCCAGGCGGCAATCCAGAGGGATCCGAATGCGCTTGAGCTGCTTCTTGCATTGGCACGCAGATATGAGGAAGACGGCCGTGCGAAGGACGCGCTCGGTGTATGGAAGCGGATGGTCGCGCTGGAGAACAGCCCGTATGGCCGGATCAGGGCCACACCGGAGTTCGCAGAGCCGGAGTACGTCTTCGCCCACGAGGGCCTTGGGCGCAGCTTCGAGCAGCAGGGCGATGTGCAAAGTGCGAGGAAGGAGTATATCAAGGCTCTCGAAAGGGTCGCGCGGTATCAGGAGTCTATGAAAGCTGTGGGCGCGATCCTGGAGGCCGTCGGCCGCCGCGACTCGGAAATGGAGGAGCAGGTCGAGGAACTCCGGAGCGATCTGATCCAGCGGCTGAAGGCCCTCGAGGCCGCACCTGTCCACTAGCAGCCGGCATCCAGCAAATGCCCTCGCACATTGATGCTGTCAACAACGAATCTGCCATCTGATCTGACTTCGATTGTGTTGATGCAGGAATTCCCCTGTCCGATCTGCCGATAACGATTCACGTCCGCGCCGAGCAGGCACGCGAGTATCACGCGGTTCGTGCTCTTGTGGGCGATTATCGCCGTGTTCTGGTTTGGATGTGCCTGTGCAAGCTGGATGAAGGCAGGGAGCACGCGGTCCCTAAGTTCGCCGAATGTCTCGCCGCCCGGCGTTCGGACTTCCAGGGGATTGGCTCTCCAGGCGGGGTAGAAGTCTGGATAGCGCTCTCGAACTTCCGATTCAGGAACGCCTTCCCACTCGCCGTAGTCAACCTCGCGGAGCTCGGGGCATATATTGACGGCGACGCCGAGGCGCTCCGCGATGGTCTCGGCAGTCTGGACAGCCCGTATCAGGCTGCTGGAGTAGATAGCTGAAATCTTCTTGGTCCGCAGGTAATCCGCAAGCTGCCGAGCCTGCGCTTGTCCCATCGGGTTAAGCGGTAGATCAGTGGAGCCGATATATGCGTTCTGCCGGTTCCAGTCAACCTCGCCGTGTCGAATGAGGAATACCTTTGCCACGAGATTCTTCCTTGCCTAGACGAATATCCGCTCGATCTCCGTCATGTCTTCCGGTGCGATGTGCCAGCCGCTGGCGCCGGCGTTGTCCTCGACCTGCGACGGACGCCGGGCTCCCGCTATTGCTGCTGAGATCCCCGGGTGCTCCAGAATCCATCCTATAGCAAGCTGGCCGGGCGTTTTCCGGTATTTCTCGGCAATGGCCCGAAGGCGCTCGACCTTCGCGACGTTTTCCTTGAAGTGGCTGCCTTGAAAGTGTTGATCCCACCGGCGAATATCGTTGTCGGGGAACGTCTCATCGCCATTGAATTTTCCCGTGAGGAGGCCCTTGGCAAGCGGCCCGTACGCGATGATGCCGATGTTGTGGCTCTTGCAGAATGGCAGTATCTCTGCTTCTATGTGCCGCTCGAATAGGTTGTATCCCGGCTGGAGAGACGCTATCTTTGCCGCCCGGATTGAGCGCTCCAGCAGGGGCACGTTGAAGTTGGAGACCCCGATATGCCTGACCTTGCCAGCCTGCTGGAGCTCGATCATCGCTTCTAAAGTCTCCTCCACCGGGGTGTCTCTGTCAGGCCAGTGAATCTGAAGCAGGTCAACGTAGTCGGTCTGAAGCCTCCGCAGGCTGTTCTCGATCTCTCGAAGCACGTGCTCCCGACCGTTGTCAATGAAGAATGGGCGTGTCTCATCCCAGGCAAGCCCCGTCTTCGTGGCAATGACTACGCTCTCCCGTGGGTAGCCCTTGATGGCCTGACCGACCAGCTCTTCGGCATGGCCGTAGCCGTATCCGGGAGCGGTGTCTATCGCAGTGATTCCCAGATCAATCGCTCGCTTTATGGTCACAACCGATTCGGCGTCGTCCGCAGGCCCCCATTGGTTGCCGCCTATCGCCCACGTTCCGAGCATGACCTCGGAGACTCTCAATCCGCTGTCTCCCAGGCTGCGGTACTCCATGCTAGAACCTCCTCGTATGTCTCTACTATACCCGACCGGGCATGGCTTTGTCACGCTTGCGTTCTCCAGAAATATCCTGTAGAATCGAGCCGACGGTCGTACTTCCACTGCAATCTATCCTTGAGGCCTAGTTCTATGCTGGAAGAGCTAAAATCCCTTGTGTGCAAGTACAACAAGCTCCTGCCGGAGCGTGGGCTTGTCACCAGCACAAGCGGCAACGTGAGCGCCAGGGACTTCGCGTCCAATCTCGTCATCATCAAGCCGAGCGGCCTGGACTTCGACGAGCTTACCCCACAGGAAGTCTCCGTCGTTGATTTGGATGGCAACATCGTCGAAGGCCGGTACAATCCATCGGTGGATACGGCTACGCATCTATACGTCTACCGGCACATGCCGGATGTAGGCAGCGTGATCCACACGCATTCGAACTACGCCACCGCCTTTGCCGCACTGGGGAGGCCTATTCCGTGCTACCTGACCGCGATTGCGGACGAGTTCGGCTGCGCGATCCCGGTTTCGGATTACGCGAAGATCGGCGGGGAGGAGATCGGACAGGAGATTGTGGCGAAGATCGGCGACTGCCCGGCGATTTTGATGAGGAATCACGGCGTCTTCACCATCGGCCGGACGGTTCAAGATGCCTTCAAGGCGGCGGCCATGGTTGAGGACGTCGCGAAGACGTGCTACCTGGCCCTACTCCTCGGCCGGCCGGAAGAGCTTCCCCCGGAGGAAGTCAAACGCGCCCATCGGCAGTACATGGAGAAGTACGGACAGGAGACCTGATATTTCGGATTTTCCCGCCTTTGGCGGGATCCCGTCCGCTAGGCGGGAGGGATTGCGGATTTCGGATTGTAGAAGGCATCTTCGAACGGCGATTCTCAACCCCCAGATAGCTGCTAACTGCCAGCCGCTGACGGCTGACTGGTAAGGAGGACGTATGGCTGAGGGAAAGTTTGCCCTGGGGATAGATTTTGGAACCAACTCGGTTCGTGCGCTCATCGCCGATGTAGAGACGGGCGAAGAGGTCGGGACATACGTTCACGACTACATCCGCGGCAGGGACGGCATCATCCTCGATGACAGCGATGCCAATTTCGCACGCCAGGACCCTTTGGAATACATTGAGGGACTGGAGGCATCCGTAATCGGCGCAGTCCGGGATGCTGAGGCTGTTCCCGAATTCAGCGCGGACAGGATCATCGGCATAGGGGTTGATACGACGGGCAGCACGCCGATGCCGGTGGACGCCGATGGCGTTCCCCTTGCGCTGCACGATGAATTCAGGGATAACCCAAATGCCATGGCATGGCTCTGGAAAGACCATACCAGCTTCCAGGAAGCCGAGTTGATTAACCGCAAGGCCAAAGAGCATGTTCCGGACTATACGAAATACTGCGGAGGTATCTACTCTTCGGAGTGGTACTTCTCGAAGATACTCCATCTTGCGAATGTGGACCCGAAGGCCTACAACGCGGCTGCCGGCTTTGTCGAGCACTGCGACTGGATGCCTGCGCTTCTCGTGGGCGATACCGATCCGAAGCGCATCCTCCGCAGCCGGTGTGCCGCCGGACACAAGGCCATGTGGAACGCCGAGTGGGGAGGCCTTCCGTCGCAGGGATTCCTCTCAAGCGTGAGTCCGAAGCTGGACGGCCTGATTTCGAAGCTCTGTAAAGACAGCCACACCTCTGATACGAAAGTCGGCGGTCTCTGCGCGAAATGGGCGCAGCAGCTCGGTCTTCGGCAGGGGATTGCTGTCGCAGTCGGCGCGTTCGACGCGCACATGGGCGCGGTCGGCGCCGGCATCAAGCCGGGCACCCTGGTCAAGATCATGGGCACCTCGACCTGCGACATGATGGTGGTTCCGCCTGCCGAGCTGCAGACTCAGATCAAGGGCATCTGCGGACAGGTGGACGGCAGCATGGTCCCCGGCATGATCGGCCTCGAGGCGGGGCAATCGGCGGTGGGCGACATCTTCGCCTGGTATCGAGATCAGATGCGCTGGCCGATCGAGAATCTGCTGCCCCAAAGCAGCATCTCTTCGGCAGTTGCCGGAGACAAGCTCGACGCCCTCATGGAAGAGGCAAAGGGGCTCGCATTCGAAACGATGACGCAGCGCGCGCAAAGATCGAAGCCGGGCCAGTCCGGCCTTCTGTCGCTCGATTGGCTCAATGGCAACCGCACCGTCCTCGTTGATCCGAACCTGACCGGCCTGATCGTCGGGCTGACGCTCGGCACGAAGCCGGAGGAGATATTCATGGCCCTCATCGAGGGGACGGCTTTCGGAGGGCGCGTAATCATGGAGCGCATCCAGGAATACGGCGTTAAGGTAGAGGATGTCATCGCGTGCGGCGGGCTGGCGGAGCGCAATCCGTTCCTGATGCAGATTTATGCGGACGTGACCGGGCGCCCGATGCGAATCTCCCGATCCGCACAGACCTGCGCGCTCGGGTCGGCGATGTTCGGAGCGGTCGCCGCCGGGTACTACTCGAAGGTGGAAGAAGCTCAGGCCGCCATGAGCGGGCTGAAAGACATCGTGTACATGCCGAATCCGGCGAACCGGCACGTGTACGACCGCCTGTACGGACTCTACCGCCGCCTCCACGACGCCTTCGGCACGAAGGGCTTCAACGAGAGCCTGTACGGCGTCATGAAGGAGCTGCTCGAAATCAAGCGCTCCGCCGTTAACGGGTGAGGAATGGGGGAGCCCCGGTATTGGGCAACCACAGGGGTTGCCCCTACATTGCAACCCAGGCATTCCCGAAACCGCCGTCTGCAGTCTTCCGTCTCCCTACCTCACCGGCTCGGAGACCTTTTCCAGCACCTCGGCCAGCATCTCGGCCTCGCCGACATCAACTGCCAGGTCGCCTAACGACACGATTCCGACAAGCCTACCCTCCTTCACCACCGGCAGGCGGCGAATCTGGTTGTCCGCCATAAGATCGGCTGCGTCCTCCACGTTCGTCTCCGGCTCGATCGTGATCGGGCTGGGCGTCATGAAGTCGCCCACCTCCGCCTCATTGGGGTCAATGCCTTTCGAAACGGCCCGGACTGCGACATCCCGGTCGGTGATTATCCCAATCAGGTTGTCACCGTTGTCAACCACGGGAATAGCGCCCACATTCAGCTCCCGCATCATCGTGGCGCAATCCGCCAGCTTGTCGGTCTCCCTGCAAGTCATCACATCCGGGGTCATTATTTCTGCAATCTTCATCGTTAGAGTTACCATCCTTTCTGCGTTCGAGTGAACTGTGCTCTACATGTGGTATTACCCAACTTTGCGCCTACGGGATTCCTGTGGTGAAAAGTGGCGTGGAAAGCAGGAAAATCTCTGTTGTGGTGCGAATCTGTAAAACGCCATGCCGTTCTGTCCTGAGTGCAAATACGAATACGTGGAAGGCGTCACCGAGTGCCCAGATTGCCAGGTCCCACTCGTCGAATCGCTGGGCGAAGGCACAGAGGGTAGCTCGCCCTTCGGGGACTCGACTACCCCTTGGGTTGCCAAGGCTCTTTCAGCGCCTGGCGCCACATCGTCCGAGGATTTGGTTGCCTGCTGGCAGGCCAAGGACCTTGTGGAGGCCGAGGCCGCATCCGCCGCACTCCGCGACCAGGGAATTCCATGTTTGATACGGAAGTCTGAGAGGCCGTCTTACAGTGCCTATACGAGAGACGAGAGCTACCCCGCTTCGTACTTCGTCTTAGTTCCCGGATCAAAGGAACTCGAAGCCCGGCAGATTCTTGGGGACGTCATGCCGAATCTTGAGCTCACACCGGGCGATGAAACCCAGATGCCGGAGGCGCCTGAGGTTGATGACGAGACCGAGGATGAGGCCGACGAGGATCGCTGGTCTGATCAGTAAGGCGCTTCGCCAACACATCGTAGTAAACCTGCATTGTTTGGTCCACCATTCGGTCAATTGAGAATTTGTCTCTCACGATCCTGCGGCCCGCGTCCCCGAAACTCGCTGCCAGCTGCTCGTCGGAGATAATCCTGACAAGTGCCCATGCCGCTGCTTCCCACTGCACTGCGGGCTGATGTGGATTGTCGCGCAGCAGCATATGTTATAATGGCCGTGTTTATGCGGGGAACCGAGCGGTTGTGTATGTGAAAGCGGCAGCGGACTCAGAGACGCAAGCCTTTACGGGATATCGAGGAGGCATCCGTATGGCGAGAGAAATCAAGATCATCGCTGGCAGTGTTGAGGCAATCGCGGAGCTGAATGACAGCAAGACGGCGGATGCGATCTGGAATGCGCTTCCCATCAGTGCTCGCGGGAGCACGTGGGGCGATGAGATCTATTTCGGCATTCCCGTCAGCATGGGCGAGGAGAGCGGCAAGGAAGTTGTTGAGATGGGCGACATAGCATACTGGCCGCCCGGGAGTGCGTTCTGCATCTTCTTCGGCCCAACTCCAGCAAGCAGGGGATCAGAGATTCGGCCGGCGAGCGCAGTCAACATTGTCGGCAAGGTGAAAGCGGACCCAAAGGTATTCAAGGCCGTGCGCTCCGGAGAACAGGTCGTGCTGAAGCGGGCCTGAGCGTGTCGAATTGACTGACGGGCTCCGTCCTGTTAGAATGTGGCTTGGCATCGGGCGGTTGTCCAGCCTTGTGCCCGATACCATCACTATGCGCGCGGTCGCGGGAGTCGCCCTCATGTCTCGATTTCGGATCCCGATATTGTTCTTGGTCGTATGCGGCGTGATGGCGCTCGTCCACGGGTGCGCCCGCCGGGAGCAGGCCGGAAGCGCGACAAAGCAGGTTATCACGCTGTGGCATCCCTGGGGCGGCACTCAGTCGCAGGCCATCAGCAGGGTGATAGAGGCATTCGAGGCATCGCATCCGGGCATTGACGTCCGGCCCCTTTTCACGCCGAACAACTTGTCGAACAATCAGAAGTTCTTCACATCTGTCGCTGCGAGAAGGCCGCCGGATGTGGTGTTCGTAGATGGGCCGCAGGTGGCCGAGTGGGCCGAGCAGGGCGCGCTGAGCCCGCTGGACAAGTGGATCGAGGCCGACGGTATCAGCAGCAAGGATTTCTTCGCCCCGTGCTGGGAGCAGAATCAATACCAAGGCCGTGTCTGGGCCATGACGTACTGCGCTGATCCCAACTTCGCCTTCGTCTGGAACAAGAAGGATTTCCGTGATGCCGGCCTGGATCCCGACGTGCCGCCGCGGACTATAGAGGAGCTGGACCGGTGTGTCCGCAAATTGAATAAGTGGGGCGGGCGCGGGTCCGCTCGCAAGCTGGTCCGCATCGGCCTCGTTCCGTGGGGGCAGTATGGCCCGTCAAACTCCATTTTTACCTGGGGATGGGCGTTCGGCGGCTCTTTCTACGATCCGCAGAGACGGCTGGTCACCTGCAACGACCCGAAGGTAGTGAAGGCGTTGGAGTGGATGTGCTCCTATGCGAAGGATTTCAACATGGAGAAGATTGCCAGCCTGCAGGCGGGATTTGGGACCGCGGAGCTCAATCCGTTCTACGTTGGGAAGCTGTCCATGTGCTGCCTGCACCTATCGGGGATTGCGGAGATAAAGAAGTACGCGCCGAATCTGGAATATGGGATGACGTACATTCCCGGCCCGCAAGGCGGGGAACTGCACTCATCGTGGGTGGGCGGCTGGTGCATGGCAGTCCCCAAGGGCAGCAGGCACTCGAAAGAAGCCTGGGAGCTTATACGCTGGATGTGTGCAGACGTGGAGGGTACTACGGTAGTGGGACGCGAGACAGGGTTACTCCCGGGTTACAGGAAGTCGCCTTACCTCGAGGAGATTCGCAAGCAGCCCGGCTACGCTATGTTCTTGAACATATTGGAGCAATCCCGCCACCAGAGGCCGGTCATGCCGGCGCAGGCATACTACATGGGGGCTCTCCAGAGGGCGGTGGATGCCGCCATATACGGAAGGGAGTCACCGAGGCAAGCGCTCATTGATGCGCGCATCGAAACCCAGCGCGAGTTGGACCTCGTGCTGGGGCCAGGAAATCAGCCAGGAGGAGTCCGCCGATGATAGACCCGAAACTGCTGGAAATACTCGCGTGCCCCGCCTGCGAGGAGCGGCCGCCGGTCGTGCTTCGGGGAGACAAGCTTGTCTGCGAGAAATGTGGTCGGCAATATCCTATCATAGATGGAATTCCGGTCATGCTGGTGGAAGAAGCTGTGGTAGAGGAGTAAACCATGATCAAGATTCGCGTGCTGCACGGTCCAAACCTGAACCTCCTGGGCGTTCGAGAGCAGGACATCTATGGTTCAACTACGCTGAGCCAGATAGATGAGCGCATCAAAGCCTGTGCGGAGTCCATGGGTGTTCATGTGGAGATAAGCCAGTTCAACTCCGAAGGTGAGCTTGTAAACGCGATACAGGAGGCCGGGAACTGGGCTGATGTCATTGTCATTAACCCAGGGGCCTATACACATTACAGTATCGCCCTCAGGGATGCTGTCGCGGCGGTCAAAGTTCCGACTATCGAGGTCCATCTGTCCAATATCCACGCCAGAGAGGAGTTCCGCCACGAGTCTGTGATCGCCCCTGTGTGTGTTGGGCAGATATCCGGCTTTGGGCCTGACAGCTATCTCCTGGGTTTGCAGGCGGCAAAGTATCTGGCAGAACAAGGGATCAAGGGGACGTCCGGTGTCTGAGAGACTTCGGAAACTGCGGGACGAGCTCGCGGCCTGGGATTTGGACGCGCTGCTAGTCGCCGACAGTGCGAACATTCGGTATTTGACCTGCTTCACAGGTTCCTACGGGGTGCTCTTACTCACGCACGACGCCGGTTATGTGCTCACGGATTCGAGATACGCGGAGCAGGCCCGCGCTGAATGCCCGGACTTCACTCTGGTGCCGGTGGAGAACAACTGGACCCAAGGAGCAAAGGCGGTGATCGAGGACCTGCGCCTCGGCCGGGTCGGGTTCGAGGATCATGCGCTCAATTATCGGAACTGGAGCGAGCTGGAGGCTGCTTTGCCATTCGCGAGGTTGATTCCCGCTAGAGATTTGGTTGAGCAGCACAGAATGGTCAAGGATGCGGACGAGCTTGCGATTATCCGAGAGGCCGTGCGGATCGTTGATCTGACATACGAGCACGTCATGGGATATCTGAAGCCCGGCCTGCGGGAAAGGGATGTCGCAACTGAGATTGACTATTTCATGCGGAAATGCGGCGCAGAGAAGGAGGCTTTCGAGACCATAGTCGCCTCCGGTCCGAGGTCGGCTCTGCCGCATGGGAGACCGACGGAGCGCGCTATCTCAGAAGGCGAATTGATCGTTCTGGACTTCGGTGCCCGCTGGCGCGGATACCATTCAGATATCACACGAACCGTTGTGTTGGGGCGGCCCGACCCCCGCCAGCAGGAGATACACGCGGTCGTCCTCGCAGCGCAGTCACGGGCCATAGATGCGATTCGTCCGGGAGTGCAGGGCCGGGAGGTTGACTCGGTAGCGCGCGAGTATATCACGGCAGAAGGGTTCGGTGATTACTCCAAGCATGGGCTGGGCCACGGATTGGGACTTTCAGTTCACGATGGCAGGATACTGAACCAGCAAAGTGGTGTGGTTCTTGAGGCTGGGATGGTCCTTACCGTCGAACCGGGAATCTACATCCCGGAATGGGGTGGGATGAGGATCGAGGATGACGTGCTGGTGACTGAATCAGGGCACGAGATCCTCACGAGATCGCCGAGGGCGCTGAGCGCCGCGGGAAAGGGGTAGTGCCCAATGTACAAGAACATCGTTTTGGCTCTGGACGGGTCGCCGCTTGCGGAGGCCGCGATACCTCATGCGCGTGCCCTCGCCAAAGCATTCGGGGCGCGCGTAACTTTACTGAGCGTAGTTGAGCCGGTAGGCATATACTCTCAGCCCGGTGTGGTCGGGCCTGTCGTCAGCGTTGCCATGAACATGGAAGAAGAGATGGAAAACGTCAGGCAGTACCTTGAGACGATCGCCGACCAGTTCAAGGCGGAAGGCATTGATGTCAAGAAGGTGGTCAGGGAGGGTAACGCCGCCTCGCGGATATGCGACTACGCACACGAGAGCGGCGCGGATCTGATTGTAATGTCTACTCACGGGCGGTCCGGAATTCAGCGCTGGGTCTATGGGAGCGTGGCCGATAAGGTGCTCAGGGGCGCGAAGGTCCCCATACTTCTGGTCCGCGCAGCAAGCACTGCGTAGCAAATCTTGTTTGTGGTATCCAGATGGAAACTGAGCAAATCACACAGGCGATCCTGTCCATAATTGTCATCCTGGTGTTTGCCAAGGTATTCGGCGAGTTGGCCGAGCGCATAGGGCAGCCGCCTGTGCTTGGCGAGCTGGTCGGCGGCGTGGTACTGGCTGCCACTGTCTTCAAGTGGATGCACGTGCAAGCCAATGACAACCTCCCTCTGCTTCTCCTGGCCGAACTTGGGGTCATACTTCTCCTGTTCGAGGTCGGGCTCGAGAGCGACCTCGGCGAGTTCCTTCGGGTTGGCCCATCGGCGTTCATGGTGGCCGTGGTCGGGGCTGCCGGCCCGTTCGCCGTGGGATACTTCGGCTCGCTCTTGTTCCACTTGCCGCATACGGCGGCCGTGTTCATAGGGGCAACGCTGACGGCCACGAGCGTGGGAATAACCGCGAGGACGCTTTCCGACCTGGGCCAGCTTCGTACACGTGAGGCGAAGGTAATCCTCGGCGCAGCCGTCATTGATGATGTGCTGGGCCTCATCATACTCGCTGTGGTGACCGGGCTGGTCGTGACCGGCAATATCTCCGCCTGGCAGATCGGACAGACGACTGCTCTTGCAGTTGCCTTTCTGGTAGGGGCTATTCTGATAGGGGCGCCGGTGACGCCGTACCTGCTGCGCATTGCCAAGAAGCTGCGCACTCGGGGTGTCCTGACGGTAAGCGCCTTCATCTTCTGCTTGGCGCTCTCCTACTTGGCCCACGAGCTCAAGCTGGCAACCATCGTAGGCGCGTTTGCCGCCGGCTTGGTCCTGGCCCGAAGCGAGGATTTGGCGCACATCCAGGAACGCATGAAACCCGTAGGTGATATCCTGCTCCCGATCTTCTTCGTCATGGTGGGAATCAGGGTGGATTTGAATGCTATCAATCCCTTTAACCCCGAGACAAGAGGGACGTTGGCCTTCATGGGAATGCTGGTCTCCGTGGCCATCATCATGAAGCTGTTCGCCGGTCTCGGCGTGGTGCAGCGGAATGTGAACCGCGTCATAGTCGGAGTCGGCATGATACCGCGGGGCGAGGTAGGACTCATATTTGCCACTATGGGACTGGCCAGGAAGATCGTCACGCCGGGGGAGTACGCGGTCATCATCGCTGTGGTAGTGATTACTACGTTCATTACGCCGCCGCTCCTGAAGTTGGTTTTCAAAGCAAAGACAAAGCACGCTGCCGCTGAGTAGGCGGATACGCTCTGCATCCGCGATGCTACTTCTGATCCGCAGCCTCTAGGCGTCCGGCCTTTTCACCACCACATTGAGTGATATCACCCCTAAGTATGTCCATCATCCGGCGATCCAGCCGCTTCCCAGCCGCGCCTTTCATAGTGTTCCTAGTCCACGTTGCCATAGTCAGCGACGGGTGTGACGAATGGATGACGACGGGTTGAACAAAGTGTTGACGCCAGTTCAAAAATGTGTTATAGTATAGGTAGTAGACCAGTCTGGATAACGAAGGGCGGAACTAGCGAGACCGACCGGGGAATCGTCCCCGATGGAAAACGGCATTGTCTTCGCATGCTGTCCGGGGCCTCAGCAGTGCGAGAAGGTAGAAAGGAGGACTCGGAAATGCGATGGATGGGTCTACTGATCACGATCTTGCTCCTCCGAGCCTCGATCCTCCTTGAGGCTGACGCCGGCAACAACATCTCCTACAGCAAGCGCTGGGTACAAGGCGTCCCCGTCCACGTAGTGACTGCCAATCTGAGCAGCCCGGATGTTAGGGTCAGCCCGGCCATTGCACAGCATGGCGTTGGAACGTCCGAGGGGTTCGGGTCCATGCTGTCCAGGCTGCAGCCCACCGCGGCAATCACGGGCACGTATTTCTGTGTCAAGACCCTTCTCCCCGTGGGCGATATTGTTGTGGACAGCAAACTCGTCAGCTTCGGGTCGGTTGGCACCGGCGTGTGCTTTACCGGCGACAACAGGGTTGAGTTCAAACTGACCCAGGAGTCACGCGTGACGAAGTGGGCGGGTTACTCGTCCGTAGTGTGCGCCGGACCCCGCTTGGTCAGCAACGGTGTGGCTTATGTGTCTCCTCGGAGCGAGGGGTTCCGCGACGGGGGCATCTACAGGAAGGCGCGGAGGTCTGCAATAGGCGTTACCAAATACAACAAGCTGCTCCTTGTGACGGTGAACCGCCCGGTTCATCTGAGCAAGGTTGCAAGGATAATGCGCGACCTGGGTGCGGTAGATGCGATCAGCCTCGACGGTGGGAGCTCGACCGCGCTCTATTGCAAGGGGCGTGTGCTGAGCCATCCCGGCCGGCGGCTGACGAACCTGATAGTCGTGTACGAGTCCCCAACGAAGTTCGCTCGAATCAAGCCTCATCTTGCGCCATCTCCGGTAATTGCAAGCAAGTCCTCACGGTCTTAGCGCGCCCGCGATTCGCCATTGTGAGAACCCTCGCGGCGAAGGCCTTCAGAATGCCTGCTCCACACCGACTCCCTGCCTTTACAACCGGGTGCCGCGCGTGATATAATCCAGTCCATGAAGATCGCTGTAGGCTCCGACCACCGCGGCTACACGTTGAAGCAGGAGATTATTCGCTTTCTCTCCGAGCAGGGGTCCGAGTTCAAAGATTTCGGAGTACTGTCGAAGGATCCGGCTGACTACCCCGATATTGGTCTCGAAGTAGCAGGAGCCGTGGCGGGCGGGGAGTTCGACCGCGGCATATTGGTTTGCAGCACCGGCGTTGGCATGAGCATTGCCGCGAACAAAGTGCCGGGTGTGCGAGCGGCTTTATGCACGGATACGAACTCCGCTTTGCTGTCCAGGAAACATAACGATGCGAACGTCCTGGCCTTGGGCGAGCAGGTGACGCCTCCTGCAATGGCGCTCGAGATCGTGCGCACTTGGCTGTCGGCGGCGTTCCCCGGCGAGGAGCGGCACGCCAGACGGGTACGGAAGATTTCCGATATAGAGAGGCAGTTTAGCAGAGGAGGGTGTTAGGATTGGCCGCGCTGGAGCTCAGGGTGAGTAATCCGTCCTTCACGGCTCCGCTTGCCGAGGTTGATCCGGAGATCGCCCAGGCAGTCGAGCTTGAGAAGGGCCGAGAGAACGGGAAGCTGGAGATGATCGCCTCGGAGAACTTCGTGAGCCGGGCAGTGCTGGAGGCCCAGGGCAGCATACTGACCAACAAGTATGCCGAGGGTTATCCTGGTAAGCGGTGGTATGGCGGCTGCGAGTTCGTTGACATCGCGGAGCGGCTTGCCATCGAGCGTGCGAAGAAACTGTTCCGTGCGGAGCATGCGAATGTCCAGCCTCATGCGGGTGCTCAGGCGAATATGGCCGTGTACTTTGCGGTGATGCAGCCCGGCGATGCTTACCTCGCAATGGATCTCAGCCATGGGGGGCATCTTACTCATGGCAGCCCCGTGAATTTCTCAGGCAAGTTGTACAGGGCCGTCCCATACGGGGTCAACCGAGAGACGGAGCGTATAGATTACGAGGAAGTGCTCAGGTTGGCACGGGAGCACAAGCCAAAGTTGATTGTCGCCGGCGCTACAGCTTACCCAAGAATTATAGATTTTCCGAGAATCCGTGAGATTGCTGACGCGGTCGGCGCGTATCTAATGGTGGATATGGCGCACATTGCCGGACTTGTTGCAGCGGACGAGCACCCATCGCCCGTGCCGCATTCCCAGTTCGTTACCACCACGACGCATAAGACGCTTCGCGGCCCCAGAGCGGGCATGATCCTTTGTAAGCAGGAGTACGCGGAGATGGTGGACAAGGCCGTCTTCCCTGGCATGCAGGGCGGCCCGCTGATGCACGTGATAGCCGCGAAGGCCGTCTGCCTGAAGGAAGCGATGACGCCCGAGTTCAAGGTGTATCAGCGCCAAATCCGCCTGAACGCCGCTACGCTGGCCGAGAGGTTGGTGGAGCGCGGGCTTCGGCTGGTTTCCGGCGGCACGGATACCCATCTCATGTTGGTGAACCTGGTGCCGCTGGGCATAACTGGAAAGCAGGCCCAGCAGGCGCTGGATGACGCTGGGATCACGGTAAACAAAAACACGATTCCATTTGACACGGAGAAGCCGTACATCGGGAGCGGGATCAGAATCGGAACGCCTGCACTCACGACGCGCGGGATGTGCGAGCATGAGATGCACGTCATCGGAGACCTGATTTACAGCGTTTTGACAAATCCGGATGATGAGGAAGTGCGTAATAGGGTGCGTGCCACCGTCCAAGATTTGTGCGCGCAGTTTCCGCTGTATGGGTGATGTGGCAGGCGGAGTATTGGAGAGCTGCCCAGCACTCCATTCCTCGGCAGCCGTATCTGGTGGTTTGTGCGACATGACACATGCTGGAAGCGGACAGGGTCGGAGCAGACCCGGCTGGGATGAGTATTTCCTGGAGATAGCCCAGGTAGTGGCGAAGAGATCAACGTGCCTTCGCCGCCAGATAGGGGCTGTGATCGTCAGAGACCGGCGCATCCTCACCACCGGCTACAACGGCGCGCCTTCCGGGCTGGCTCATTGTGCCGAAATCGGCTGTCTGCGCGATCAACTCGCGATCCCGTCGGGCACCAGGCACGAAGCGTGTCGGGCGCTTCATTCGGAAATGAACGCCATTATCCAGGCGGCGCAGCATGGTGTTTCGACAAAGGGCGGCACGCTTTACTGCACGAGCCAGCCTTGCAGCGTCTGTGCCCGCATGCTGATCAACGCCGGCATAGTCCGCATCGTTTACACGGGTGATTACCCCGACGAATTCGCCGCGTCGCTGCTCCAGGAGGCCGGCATCGAGGTGGTGAGATTCGCCGGGCTGGGAAAGACTAAGGATAAGGCGTCGGAGGTGTTAGTTCGCTGATGAACTGGCATATCTTTGCTTTTGTCCTCGCCCTAGCGATTTCCTATACGGCCACGCCGTGGGTGCGCCGATTGGCTCTTCGGCTAAGCGTGCTGGCGCACCCGGGAGGGCGCAGGGTCCACACGAGTCCTATGCCGCTCTGGGGAGGCATCGCCATCTACGGGGCCTTTGCCATAACGTGCTTACTCGCGGCGGCATTTGCGTCTGAGAGCTTGAACCTTGGTGCTCCGATGGTCGGCATCCTGGTAGCGGGCGCGGTCATCGTGACGATGGGCTTGCTCGACGATATGAAGGAGTTGTCCGCGGCAGCGCAAGCTGTAGCAATCACCTGTGCCGGCCTTCTCCTGATAACCTTTGGGGTGAAGATCCAGTTCCTATCGAACCCGTTCGGCCAGCCGCCTGTGAAGTCGCTGCCGGATGTATTGGCGTGGCTGGTGACGTTGGTCTGGATATTCTCGCTGACGAAGACGGTGGATTTCATGGACGGCCTGGACGGCTTGGCGGCTGGCATAGGGGCGATAGCTGCAGGCGTAATCGCGATCATGGCGTATTATTCGGCCCAGCCTCACGTAGCTATGCCTGCCGCCGCCCTGTCTGGAGCCTGCGTAGGATTCCTGCGGTTCAACTTCAACCCGGCGAAGATATTCATGGGTACGGGTGGAAGCCAGTTCGTGGGCTTTACGCTCGCGGCGCTTTCCATCATCGGACTCTTCAAGGTGGCCGCGGCCATGGCCATAGCTCTCCCCGTCCTGGTCTTTGGAGTCCCCATCTTCGACGGGGTCTTCGTTGTTGTCAGACGCGCTCTCAACCGCCGGCCCATTCACGCTCCGGATCGCACTCACCTGCACCACCGGCTGCTTGAGAAGGGGCTTTCTCACAAGCAGGCGGTCGTCGTAATCTACGCTATCTGCATCATCCTTGCGGCCACAGCCGTTGTGCTGTGGTTGACCAGGTGAGGCGGCAGGCAAAGTTGGAGGTTGCTCTTGCCGATAAAGGTCATGACGGTGTTCGGCACCCGGCCCGACGCGATAAAAATGTCGCCTGTCATCCTGGAGCTTCAGCGCTTCCCAGAGAAAGTCACCGTGGTAGTCGCGGTCACCGGTCAGCACCGGGAGCTGCTGCATCAAGTGCTCGACGTCTTCCAGATAAAGCCTCGCTACGACCTCGACATCATGCGCGTGAAGCAGAGCCTGTCCGAGATCACAACGCGGTCGCTTGAAGGACTGGAGCGCATTATTCTGAAGGAGCAGCCGGATATCGTGCTGGCGCAGGGGGATACGACGACTACATTTACGGCAACCCTCGCCGCCTTTTACAATAAGGTGGCCATAGGCCACGTCGAAGCCGGGTTGCGAACCGATAATAAATATGATCCCTTTCCAGAGGAGATGAACCGGCGGCTCACGACTGTGCTCGCCGACTTGCATTTCGCGCCGACACCGGCGGCGAGGGAAAACCTGCTGGCGGAGGGTGTGCCATCCCGCAAGATATACGTCACGGGAAACACGGTCATTGACGCGCTGCTGATGGTCGCGGAGCGTCCGTGGACTTTCGATGACCCGGTGCTTGTCAACATCGGTTCGGACGGCCGGCGCATGATCCTGGTGACCGCACACAGGCGGGAGAACTGGGGCGACCCGATGGCCAGGATATGCCGGGCCATCAAGGATATAGTCGAGTCGTTTCCAGATACCCTTGTCGTATTTGCCGTGCATAAGAACCCGGTGGTGCGTGACGTAGTTCTTCCGGCGCTTCGAGGGTTGGAGCGCGTGCACTTGATCGAGCCGCCGGACTATGTGCCCTTCGTCCATCTGTTGAAGAAGGCGTATCTCATACTCACCGATTCCGGCGGCGTCCAGGAGGAGGCTCCGGCCCTCGGTAAGCCGGTCATCGTTATGCGCAGGACTACCGAGCGCCCTGAAGGCGTGGAAGTCGGTACAGCCGTTCTGGCAGGAACGGATTCGGAGGGGATTTTCCGCGCCGCTGCCGAACTGCTCACGGAGCAGGACAAGTACAACAGCATGGCGAGGGCGATTAACCCGTATGGCGACGGCCGCGCATCGGCGAGAATCCGAGAGGCGCTGTTTAGCTATTTCGGGATTGACTGAGGTAAGCGATGGATCCCAAGAGCTGGGTCGAGGCTGTATTCGAATTAATCTGGCGTTTGGCACTGCGCGTTGCCGCAGTCGTCATCATCGTCTACCTTGTCTTGCGGGTTCGATGGGTGATTGTGACTGTGCTGCTGGCGGCGGTGCTGACGTATGCAGTGCTGCCAATAGTTGACTTCCTCTGCACGTACAGAGTTCGCGGGGTGGGCCGCCGGTTCCAGCGAGTCATGGCGACGATACTTGTCTTCGTGATGCTCGGCACGGTACTAGTAGTCATCGGGAAGGTGTTCCTCGGCCCGTTTTGGACGGAGTTCGGCGCGCTGGCCGGCAGTATGCAGCAGTATTTCAGCGTGTTGCAGACAGATGTGCTGGGCTGGTATCGCGGGCTGCCGCCGGACTTGCAGAACTTCCTGCAAGCTCAAAGACTCCAGAGCGTGCTGGGCAGCTTTGGCGCGTGGGGCAAAGCTATGTTCGACGCCACCTACGTATTCTGCTCCCGCTTGTGGGAAGTGATCCTTATCCCGGTGCTTGCCTTCTACTTCGCGCTGGACAGCCGCACGCTGAAAAGAGAGTTTGCCGGTCTGGTGCCCAGGCGGAAGTCCAGAGAAGTGCTGGCGATCGTGCACGAGGCGAGCTCCATCATGCGCAGTTATGTCACAGGTCAGATTATCCTGTGCATCATCGCCGGTGTGCTCGTCGGCGTTATGTTGAAGGCTCTCAATATGCCCTATGCGCTGCTATTGGGCGTATTCGCAGGTGTGACGCGCGCAATCCCGGTGCTTGGCCCGGTGGTCAGCGGGCTGACCATCGTCCTGCTGGGTGTAGCGAGGGCGCCGGTGCTTGGCCTATACCTGTTTGTCTTCTTTGTCGTTCTCCAGTTCGCGGAAAGCAAGATCATAATGCCGTATCTCATAGGGGAACGGGTGAAGCTTCATCCCGCCGTCGTGATCCTTGTTCTGCTGATCGGCGCGGAGCTTTTCGGCATTCTCGGCATGTTCCTGGCGGCTCCGGTGACTGCGATCTTGCGAGTGCTCGTGCGGTACTATCTAATCAAGCCGAAGAAGATGCGTGTGTGGGGGCTGCCCCGCCGGGCACGGCGGACCGCGGCAAAGGGCGAGCTGCCAGAGGACGTAGAGCCGGCAGCCGCAGTATCAAGGGAATGACGGAGGTTTCGTCCTCACGGGATCCTTCGTATCCGTCGCTTCCGACAAGTTCGGCTGGACGTGACCCCAATCACAGGCAAACCCTTTGAGGGAGCAGAGATGCACGTATTGCAGGCCGTCGTTCTCGGCGCAGTCCAGGGATTGACGGAGTTCATCCCCGTAAGCAGTTCTGCCCACCTGGTAATTCTTCGTTGGCTTTTCGGCTGGGGCGCCGGGGACGCGGGTGCCAATATCGCGCTTGACGTGGCGCTTCATGTGGGCACATTGCTCGCGCTCCTCGCATACTTCTGGCGAGAGTGGTACGGCATGATTAAGGACTATGTGCGCACGACGCGTGCTGGCCGACCCCTGGGATTGAGCAGCGCTCCGGCTCAAGCCCACGGCATGCTCGTCTGGCCGGTTGTATTCGCGTGTATCCCCGCGGGCCTTGCCGGCGTCGTCTTTGAAAATGCGGCACAGACTACGTTCAGGGAACAGCCGGTTCTCCTGGCGGCGGCCTTGGTGGGGCTGGGAGCGCTGCTTTTCCTGGCCGACCGCATCGGCAAAAAGGCTCGACCTATGGAGGCTGTCGGCGCTAGGGACTGGATAATCGTCGGCCTGGCGCAGGCGCTTGCCATTGTTCCAGGCGTCTCGCGTTCCGGCATTACCATCACGGCTGGCTTGTTTACCGGGCTGCAGAGGGATGCCGCCGCCCGGTTCTCGTTCCTCCTTGGGGCTCCCATCATCTTCGGCGCGGCGGTTTACGAGCTACCCAAGGCTTTTCAATACGAGCTCGCAGGACGTGACATTGCTTCGTTTGCGTTGGGAGTCCTGACGTCCACGATCGTTGGCTACCTGTGCATCGGGTTTCTGATCCGGTACCTGAGGAAGCAGAGCACGAGCGTATTCGTCGTCTACAGGGTACTCCTGGGGATCGCCGTTCTCGCGTCGTATGCCCTCGGCTACCTGCGGGTATAGGAATTCCCTCAGCGCGCGGGCGACTTGTGCAGTCGGCAGACCTTGGTAGGAACCTCATCCGCTCGGAACCTGCGCGGGATGGTTTCCGGGCAATATATGTTGGCGACCCGCCCGGAGTCTACGCATATTACTACGGTGACGTATGTCTCCGAGGTTCGCGGCTGAGTTCCAGGTCTGGATGGCCCTGGGGAAGGCGGCGTCGTGCCGGACGGCGCACGCTCTTCCTCTTCGCTCTCGGGCTTGTGAAGCGGGCACGTTGCACGGAGTTCCGTTCGTGCATCATAGGCAATCTGATATGTAGTAGGACAGGCAGCAGTCGCTAGGAAGCCGCTCTCCGCGCATATCGTGACCATCCTGACCCCGGTATCCGCCTCGCCAGTCGTTTCCCGCGGCTGGGTAGTGCGCCCCTCCTGAGTTCTTTCGCGCTCAGCTTGCGCGGCCTCTGCTTCAGGCTTGGACTTCCCGCTCTCACGCTCGTGTATCTCCAGCGCCCTCAGCATGAAGGCGGTCCACGCCGGCGCACAAATATTGCCGCCCCATACTCTCTTCATCGGGCTATTGTCGTCGTTTCCAACCCACACCGCCGTAACAAGCTCCGGTGTGTAGCCAATAAACCAGGCGCTCCGGTCATTCGATGTCGTTCCGGTCTTCCCATGTGCGTTCGGCACTGCCCTGGCATTGTACCCGGTTCCGCCTCGGCTCGTGACGACTCCGCGGAACAGCTCGTTCATTACCTCGGCGGTTTGCTGGCTCAGCACTTGATGGGTCACGGGTTTGTGTTCGTCAATGACGGATTCATTATGGCTGTCTGCCGATCCGGTGATCCGCACGACTGCGGTGGGTTCGGCGCGCACCCCGTTCGCGGCGAAGACGCCGTATGCGGAGCATATCTCGAGCGGCGTCACCTCCGAAGCGCCCAGCGCGAGCGAGAGATTCCTGCTCAGCGGGGATTTGATTCCCAGCATGCGGGCGTATAACATCACCTGGTCAATCCCGACCGAAAGCGTCATCCTCACAGCACATACGTTGACGGACTCCGCGATGGCCCGCCGTATCGTATACGTCCGAGCCCGCTGCCCGCTGCTGTAGTTACGCGGCCAGGGCTTCCCTTTGTAGGTTATGGGCACGTTGGAGACGGGATAGTACGAGTCGTAGCCGTTGTCTATCGCTGCGGTGTAAACAAATGCCTTGAACGCAGAGCCCGGCTGCCTCCTCGCCTGAGCTGCGCGGTTGAACTGATCTTTGGTGAAGTCGGGGTTCACGCCGCCGACCATCGCCTTGATATAGCCTGTCTGAGGATCAATGCATACGAGCGCGCCCTGGGTAACGTTTCTCGACTTCGCAGCAGCAACCCCCTTGCGCAGTTCCCTCTCGGCCACTTGCTGCATCTCATAGTTAAGGGTCGTGTAGACCCTCAGTCCGCCTCTGTACACGAGGTCGGGGCCGTACTCCTCCGAAAGCTCTTTGATAACGTACGTAACAAACCACGGGGCTTTGTATCTGGCGAGCCCTGTCCGTCTTCGTTCGACGATGTGCGGCTTCTCAGCCTTCGCTTCTTCGAACTGGGCGGGGGTTATGTAGCCAAGCTCTGCCATGTGATCGAGAACGACATTACGGCGCTTAAGCGCCAGTTCAGGGCTTTCATGCGGTGAGTAAGCGGAAGGCTTTTGGGGAAGCCCCGCAAGCAGTGCGCATTCCGCAAGAGTGAGGTCCTTCGCGTTTTTGTCGAAGTACACCCTCGATGCGGTCTGGACGCCATATGCCCCGCTGCCGTAGTAGACTTGGTTCAGGTAGTGCTCTAGAATCTGCTGCTTCGAGTAGTGTCGCTCGAGTTGGAGTGCCAGGACTACCTCTTGCAGCTTCCGGGACAGCTTCTTCTCCCTCGTGAGGTATATGTTTCGAGCAAGCTGCTGAGTAATGGTGCTCCCGCCCTGGACTACACGTCCCGTGCGCAGGTTCTGATACAAAGCTCTCGCAATGCCGCGGAGATCCACGCCAAGATGCTTGAAAAACCGCTCGTCCTCGACTGCTACGGTGGCGTTCTGAAGGTCTTTGGGGATATCCTCGATCTGGACGACCTCGCGGTTTTCCTCGTAGATCTCTGCCAGGATGACGCCGTCGCTGGAGACGATCTTCGTACCTTCGGTAGGCTTGTAGCTGGCGATATCCAGACTGGATGGAAGGATCTTGGACACGCTGTAGAAGGCGCCGCCGACGATGCCCAGAAAGATCGCGAGCAGGAGAAGCATCGCAATCTCGGCGTAAATGACAAAGAGTCTCAGACGCCTGCGCCACGGGCGACGCCGCCTAGCTTGGCCCCGCATAAGGTTCGTCCTCCCAAGTCAGATTATATTGATGTCCAATCGCCGCTGTCAACATCAGGCTTGGATGCTCACTGTGATTCCCGCGGCGGATGACCCTCATGTATTTATACGCCGATCGCCTTCGATTTGTACCCGGGATGCCAAATGTCGCACATAAGAGTGACTGGCTTGCATCCTGCACTCGCTTTGTGGATTCGTGTTGCTCTCCGGTACTTCACATCGAATCCTGGTACTTCTCACAGGGCACCTTGCTTCGCAGAGGTGTTATAATGCTTGTGGGGCAACATGGGCGTTTTCAAGGCATGTGATATCCGTGGGGCATACGGCCAGGACCTGACCGATGACATAGTGTACAGAATCGGCCGGGCGCTGGGAACATTAGCAGGGGGCAAGGTCGTCATACTAAGTGGGGACGTGCGACCCAGCACACGTACACTCAAGTCCGCTCTGACACGGGGCCTTGTGGAGAGCGGCGCTGAGATCCTCGACATCGGCACAGTCCCCACTCCGGCGTTCTACTTCGCAAGGCATTACCTGAAGACCGACGTCGGGGCAATGATTACCGCGTCGCACAACCCGCCGGAGTTCAACGGTCTTAAGTTGACGCTCGGCCCTCTACCTATCACGGAGGAGGAGCTTGACTTGGTCAGGCGGCTGGCCGAAAGTGGGCATTTCTCCCACGGCGCCGGCAGCCTCCTGACAATGGACATCATACCAGCCTACGAATCTTTCATAGAGTCCGCCGCGCCTAGAGCGGCGGAAGCAGCTTCTTTCAAAACTGTCGTAGATTGCGGAAACGGATGCTATTCGGAACTGGCCCCGGCGGTCTTCCGGAGTTTCGGCTATCGTACCGAAGAGCTGTTTTGCACACCCGACGGCACTTTTCCAAACCGTAGTCCGAACTCAGCGGTGGCCGAGAACTTGGCCGCCCTGTGCCGGAAGGTTCGCGACACCGGAGCCCAACTCGGGGTTGCGTTTGATGGTGACGGCGACCGTGTCGCGTTCGTTGACAACCGGGGCCGGTTCCTCACTAGCGATAAGGCAATCGTCATCCTGGCGAGGCACATTCTCAATAGTTATCCTGGGGCAGCGGTAGTCTACGATCTCAAGTGCTCATCCGTCGTACCGGAAGCGGTGGCGGAGGCCGGCGGAATCCCTATTCCGGAGCGCTCAGGACACACGTTTATCAAGACCCGGATGATTACCGAGGACGCCGTCTTCGGTGGCGAAGTGAGCGGCCACTATTTCTACAGGGAGCTTCGCGGCGGCGACGATGGTCTGTACAGTGCGCTCCTAATGGCGCACATCCTGGCGACTACCGGAAGCCGTCTATCCGACCTTGCCGACTCGATTGCCGAATATGCCACCACGCCGGATATTCGGCTCGCATTCAGGGGCGACCGGGAACAGATCATTGCCAGAATAGCGGGTCATTTCCCGGACAGCGATGTGTCAAGGCTGGACGGTGTAAGGGTCAGTTTTCCCGGCGGTTGGGGTCTCGCACGAATGTCGGTTACCGAGCCTGTGATCACACTCCGGTTCGAGGCGGAAGACGGCCGTCGGCTTCTTGAGATAGTGGATATCTTCCTGGAGCCGGTGCCGGAACTTCGTGAATCGGTGGTGTTGGCGGTGCCGCACAGCGCGAGCACGGAGTCGTCGGAGGACGACGCACAAGGCTATTAACGCAGGCAGGAAATGTAGGCGTCCTGTCGAATACATACGGTGGAAGACCTCATGCAATCTGGAATGGCAGCCTGGGGCGCTTAGGAAGCCCGCGGTCGGTGGAATAACCATATGTAGAGGCGCACATTGGACCAAGCATCTGGATTGGAGAGCAGCTTCGTGCGGACGCGTAAGGGAACGAAAACTGTGCGTCAGGACGAAAGCGTCATAATCGAGCGGTGCAAACAGGGGGACTTGTCAGCGTTTGACGAACTCATGCGCCGCTATGAGAGGCAGGTCTACAATTTCGCCTACCGCATGACTGGAAACTACGACGACGCCAGCGATATCGCGTCCGAGGCGTTCGTAAAGGTATTCAACGCTATCGAAAGCTTCAGAGGTGATGCCAACTTTTCTACCTGGCTCTTCCGCATAGTCACCAACTTGTATCTCGACGAGCGGAAACGGTCGAAGGCCCACATGAATATTCCCCTGGACGAGTATATAGATTTGGAGGAGAGCACGGTAACCCGCCAAATCGAAGATCCGTCTCCCAGCCCGCTCGAGCTAGTCGAGGCAGGAGAGCGCTTCGATGCGCTCGAGCGGGCCATATGCACTTTGCCGGATTATCAGCGTATCATGGTCCTTTTGTATCATACCCAGGGGCAATCTTACGAAGAGATCGCGCAGATCATAGGGTTACCAATCGGTACCGTAAAGTCGCGGCTCAACCGAGCGCGGCTTGCTCTCAGGGAGAAACTGGAGCCGGTACGGGAACTTTTCGGCCTGTAACGCCGTCGAACCAAGTGAGAGTGGCGAGAGAATCACCACACCTCTGCGACTCGGTAAGGGGCGCAGGCGCGAGGTCACTTGGTGCATTCGACCAAAATCGGCCTGGGTCCCTTATTATACGTTTGATGGCTCAGGTCGGTGCGGGGAGAGGATCAATCATGAACTGCGAAAGAGCCAGAGAGCTATTCTCGGTGTATCTGGAGGGTAGCGCTGATACCACGCTGACTGCTGTTGTCCGCGATCACATTGACCAATGTCGCGACTGCAGGCGGGAATACGAGCTCTTCAGACAGACCTGGTGCATGCTGGGTTCGCTGCCGGAGGTCGCCGCGCCCGCGGGCTTTCGCCATGATGTGGTCATGAGCATGGCACGGGTGCAGCACGAGCACAGGAAAGGCGCGAGGCTTGGCCTCCTGGGATCCAACAGCGATTTTTTCCTTAGGCGGTTCTTGCCGGTGCGCACTATCACCATTGCCACCGCGGCGGCCGCCTTGGTCATCATCCTGCTCAGAGTACCACAGTCCACATATGAGTACTTCGCTGGAATGTTCAACCCCGGCGTTCGTATTGTAGACTCCACAGGGAGCGAGAGGGCGCCGGATGCGATCGAGGCGTCTCCTCTGGAGTCCGGACGCAAGCTCTACTGGCAGACACGCAAAGTGCAGCGGAACACGGTTTGGGTGACCATCACGCCCGACGAGGGCGCCCAGGGCACAAGGCTCTATCGTATAGCGCTGTCTATCAATGAGCGTGCTCTGCTCCCAGGTGTGATTACGGCGAGGATAGGGGCGCGAGTATTCCTGCTGCCGCCGAACCGGTTCAGCCCCGAAGATGTAGAGTCGGCGCGGCCCGTATGGGAAGGCAACATACTCAAGAACTCGCCGGTTCTCGTCCCTGTGATTGTAGATCAGTCTCAGGGCGGCGTGGGATCGGTGAATCTGCTGGTCGCCTGGACGTTCAGGCAGAGGAACTTCGCTTACCTTATCTTCATTCCGGCGCGGAGCCGCGCGTCCGCGCAAAGTGCGTTCAACTTGCCTATGGGCGGCAGAAACCTGCGCCAGTCCGATGGCCTGTACTCGATGCTCCAGGCAATCGCGGTGGACTATGGAGTGCCTGTCATCGTGAACGCCTATCTGGAGGAGAAGCCCTCCATGATGAGCTTCGGCACGGCCAGCCTCGACCAGACGCTGCGGGATGCTTTGGAGCCTGCCGGTCTCGACTGGCTGTACGCAGACAAGGCGGTTTACGTAGATCGTCGGTATGAGGTCAGTCCTCCGGGCCAATAGCCCGCAGACAGCCTTTGCAGTACGACGCATATGGAGAGACCCTGGGAGAGTTCGCCTGGGCTCTCCTTTTTTGTGCGTTGCCAGCGGCCTCCGGAAGCTCTATAATGGGGAGGTTTGGAACGCGCGTTCGGTACGGAGCACATGAACCTCGAGCACATACTAGGCCCTGGCGGGCTGATATCGAAGCACATGCCAGGCTACGAGTACCGGCCACAGCAGATCGAGGCGGCGCTGGCGATTGGAAAGTCTCTGTCGGCGAAAGAGCACTGCATCGCCGAAGCTGGGACCGGCGTCGGCAAGAGCATGGCGTATCTGCTTCCAGCGATCAACCACGTGCATGACGGCAAGAGAGTCGTCGTCTCCACGCATACCCTATACCTCCAGGCGCAGTTGGTGACCAAAGACATCCCATTCCTTCAGAACGCTCTGCCAAATCGGAAGTTCAAGCCTGTTCTCGTGAAGGGGCGCGGAAACTACATCTGCCTGAATAGCTTCGACGCCGAGCTCGGCCAGCTTCTCCTGGTAGGCGATCCGCACCTCGAGCGGCTGCGGGAATGGCTGGGTGATACCGAGACGGGCGATGTGAGCGAGTTGGACTTCTCATTCGCCGGCTGGTCGGACATATGCTCGGATCAGGATACCTGCCACCATCAGGAGTGTCGCTGGTTTGCCAAGTGCTTCTACTACAAGATGCGCAAGGCCGCAGCCGAGGCCGATCTCATAATCACTAATCATTCCCTCTTCTTAAGCGATCTTGCGGTCCGCCTGTCCGATCCTAAATCCGGGATACTGCCGGATTACCAAGCAGTGATATTTGATGAGGCGCAGCATCTGGAGGACGTGGCGACCAAGGTCTTCGGCATCGAGTACAGCAGCTACCGCATCCCCAATCTCCTCAACCGCGTCCGCCGCACGAGGGGCATCGCGCTCGACCCACAGCGATTCCAGGCGATAGACGAGCTGAATACGGAGCTTTTCTCGATGTTCACCCGCGTTCCGAAGCAGGAGTTCTTCTTCGCCGATGCCTACGAGCGCCTTGGGAAGGAGCGCATCGAGGAGGCGGCGTCCATGCTGTGCACCGTGCTGGACGGGCTGAACCGCGAGCTGTCCGAGCAGGAGACCGAGGGCCGCCCGGAGTTGGAGGACAGGCTGAACGGGCTTCGGCGCATGTGCGGACGGCTCAAGGAGGAATTGTCGCTTCTCTTCTTCGGCCCGACTGAGGGGTACTTCCGATGGGGAGAGCGGCCTGCGAACGGGAAGCTCGCGAACTGCTTCCTGCGATGCTCACCGCTCACTGTGGCGGCGGTTCTGCACGAGAACCTATGGAGGCAGGTGGACACGGCGGTGCTTACCTCTGCGACGCTTTCGAACTCCGGAACGTTCAAGTACTTGAAGACCAGGCTGGGCCTTCCGGACTGCTGCGAGGTTATCGAGGACTCGCCGTTCGACTTCCAGAACCAGTGCATGCTGTACATCCCCAGGCATTTGGAGTTTCCATCGGAGAGCGGGGCGTACGCGGATAAGGTTGCGGATGAGATAGAGCAGATCGTGCGCGCCTCGAACGGACGGGCGTTTCTCCTCTTCACGTCATACCGGATGATGAATGCCGTCTACGAGCGCCTCTTCGGACGGCTGCCTTTCGTGATGATGAAGCAGGGCGATATGTCGAACGAGGCGCTGGTGAACGAGTTTCTCAAGCAGGAGAACGCATGTCTCTTCGGCGTGCACAGCTTCTGGGAAGGAGTTGACATCCGGGGCGAGGCCCTTAGCTGCGTCGTGATTGACAAGCTGCCGTTCGGAGTGCCGGACAACCCGGTGAACCGCGCGCGAGTGGACGCGATTACCGAGGCGGGCGGCGACTGGTTCACCGAATACGCGATGCCGCAGGCGCAGATGCGGCTCAAGCAGGGGTTTGGCCGCCTGATACGCACGAAAACCGACCGCGGCGTCGTGGCGATCCTCGACTCGCGCCTCGTGAGGAAATACTACGGCCGCGAGTTCCTCCGCTTCCTCCCCCAATGCCCGGTCACCTTCGAGATTGAGGATGTGCGGGAGTTCTTCGCGGGGGATCCGCTGCAGACTGCCGACTGCAGACCGCAGACTGCAGCCGGGGACGCACATGAGCAAGAGATCAGCCCCGAATCACCATGATTCTGCCGCTGGGATCACCGCTGGCTACTTTGGCGAGAACCGCGGCTGGTAATCTGGGCCGCACCGCTTCACGTGACCGTCAACGAATACCGCATTATTGCTCTCATCATGGCTGGGGCGCGCCCACACAGGCCATTTGGAAAAGCGTTTCTCGAATTCCATGGATGGCACCACCCAGTCTCCTGGCCTTGGCAGCCCACCATGCGACGGATAGAATGCCCTATCTCCGTTGAGATTGTTGTTCTTGCTGGAATCGCTGACCGTATCGAAGATCAGCACGGTATTCTTCCTATCGGCGATGTCCCGCTTGATATCACGGCCTGACAGCCTACGATTAAAGGAATAGCTCAGGCCGTCTTGGAAGGCAGATCGGCAATGGATAATCTCTTCGAACGGCCTTGGATGCCGCTTCGTGGCTCTTGCTAGGTAGGGCTTCAAGACATCCGGCCATGCTTGGCCTTGGGGCACCTGCTGGGCGTTGCTGCGAAGCACCGGAAGCCGGTCGTCCCAGTCATCGGCATACATGCGCATTGCGCAGGCCAGTAGCTTAAGATTGCGGGCACATCTGCTACTTTGGCTCTCTTGCCCATGGCGAAAAAAAATAGGAAAAAGCAATGCGGCCACAAAGAGAATAGATAACGTGATCCCCATCGCCTTCAGGAAAACCAAGAGCGACCGGCGGAAAGCAGAGACTTCCATCCCATTCACCTCTCTTTCTTCACGCATCACGCGTAAGAGTACGAGTACGAGTTCCCTGGATCCCTTCCCTTGTCCGCCGTTCTGTCCTCCGTAGTGCCTAGCTTGCCGAGGGACGAAGGAGGAAGCCTTGGCGAAGGCGGATGGATCCCTTACTGAATAGGATACCCTCCATACTTGTACGCCGCGTCGAACATTGCGACCACATTCGCCGGCGGGACGTTCGCCTGGACGTTGTGCACCTGGTTGAATACGTATCCGCCGCCGGGCGCGAATATCTCGATCCGCTCCTTCACGTGGCGGTCAATCTCCTCCGGGGTCACGTTCGGCAGCATCTGCTGGGTATCGCATCCGCCGCCCCAGAAGGTCAGCTTGTCGCCGAACTCCCTCTTCAGCGTCCGCGGGTCCATCTTTGCGGCGGAGGTCTGGACCGGGTTCAGAACCTCGACGCCCTCATCTACCAGGTCGCCCATGATGTCGTAGCACGACCCGCAGGCGTGGAGAAAGATATGGACGTTCGAGTACTCGCGGATAAAATGATACTGCTTCGCGTGCCTCGGCTTCACAACCCGGCGATAGAGCTCCGGCGAGAGCATGGTCGCGGTCTGCGTGCCGAGATCGTCGCCCATCTGGATGAGCTGTATGTACTCGCCGATTGCGTCCAGATAGATGCGCAAGTTTTCCATGTAAACTTCTACCATCTTATCCAGGGTGTATTCAACTAGGTCGGTATTCAGGGCGATTTCGGTCATGAATCTCTCCCAGCCGAAGAGACCCTGACCGCCTTCGAGTATGTTGCCGCCGAAACCGAGCATGATCGCATAATCGGTGTTTTCGTAGAGCCACTTCGCACGCTCGCGCAGCCCGGCGAGGTCCCCGGGCTTCACCGGCTGCGGGTCGAAGAGGCGGTCCACATCTGCGAATGTCTCCGCCTCCGCGAGCGGATGGAAACATGCCTCGAAGTACAGGCATCCATCGGGCATGCGTGAGAGCACCTCGCCTTTACTGCCCAGCTCCGCCCAGCCGCCTTCCACGCGAACCGGATTGAAGCCAACCGGCGCCTTTGCGGGCGAGCCGTCCGGGAGCGTCCAATCCCTCCACTCCTCGGGGAATCTGCCCAATTGGTTGTTCAGGTCAATCACGTCAACGTGGAAGCGCTCGAGGATCGGCGGTTCCGGCAAGGCGAGCTGCTGGCCGGTATCGTAGAGGCGGGTCTCGCCGCCTGTGATGCCCAGATGGGCCTTCAGCTTGTTGTATGCAATCGCCATGATGCCGGTCGAGCGCATGCCGCCGAAGTCTATCGGCACGCGGTCGGGCTCCTTGTGGGCGATGGCCGTCAGCACTCGTTCGCGAGAGGTCAAGGTACATCATTCCTTTCGGTATTTGCGTTAAGGAAGGGTTCGGTGTTCGATGGGAGAAATCCTGGTTTTCGGGCTGGAGAAGATAAGGCGTAATGCGGTATAATTGCTGTTGAAGTATGAAACAAATATTATTCGGCTTTCGTATTACACTGTAGAATGCACATAAGCCTCCGTTTGGCAGCTTCATTGATTCTTCTCGCGGCGCTCGTGGCAGCGTGCTCTATGCCGCGCCGTGGTTCTACGACTGACCTCTCGTCGTCAATGGGAAAGATCACTGTGGCGGCCCGTAACTCGCGGCTGGACGGTCTCAGCATTTCCCTGCGGGTAAAGGGGCAGCCGCGCGCGAGATGGACGGCACCCTTCCCGGATGTCACCGCGAAACAAGTCCTGCTTGCGAATCTGAATGGGAAGCCCCACGTTATTCTGCTGCTCAAAGGGAACGGCGGTGTGCATATATACAGGGTTGAATCCGACGGGCTCCGAGAGTTATGGGCAGGGATGGAGCGCCTGAATCCATGGAAAGTCCAGGCCGCCGACGTTGATGGGGACGGCAAAGTGGAGATCGGGATCGGGGTGTACAAGAAGGCGCGCTTTCACCCCGTGATGGCCAAGCGGCCCTTCATCTACGGCTGGGATGGAAAGACGCTCTATCCCAAATGGCTCGGATCGCGCCTCTCGCGGCCGTTCACGGATTTCGTGCTCGCGGATTTCGGGAAAGCAGGGACGAAGCTGGTCGCCATCGAAGAAACAAAAGAAGGCGAGCATGAGCTGGCGGTATATCGGTGGAACGGCTTCGGCTTCACGCGCGAGTGGTCCGGCGCACGGTGCGACATGTTATCCGGGCTGGATGTTCGCGGTCCGCGTGAAAAGCAGATGATAAGAGTGAAGGCCGGCCGCTCGATCCGCACCTACGTCTGGAATGGCAAGGCATTGCAAGACGAGGAGGGTCATCCATGAAAAAGTACTTTGCTCTGGTGGTCGTAGTTTTGGCAGTTACCGCAATCATCTTCGCCAGCCATGCGAAGAGAGGCACTCGAGTCGCTGGAACTGGGAAGCGTGCGGAGGAAGTCGCGTCGGTCGAACCGGCGCGCAATCCGGCTGGATCGGGCTTCAGCATCCCTTATGAGCCGGCTGATGTCAAGGCCGCGGTTGAGCCCTACGTCGTAAAGCCGGACTTGAGCAATGTGGTGAACCGGTCTGAATTCGGCGCATTCACGGCCGGGCAGAAGGCGCTGCTGGCGAAGAACGCCTTCTTCGCGTCGCCGACCGACGAGCTGCAGCTCTTCTTCATCTACGAGCAGAACGACTACAAGAACATTCCCAACTTCATCACTACGGACAGCGTGCTCCAGGTATACCACATCTTCTACGACTTCACCCTGCGCAACCTGGAGACGGAGAAGCTATACGATCTCCTCGGCTGGCTCACCGATGACATGGAAAAGAGCAGCAGATCTGTGGCTGCCGGCATGACGGATCCCAAGTGGAAAGACGCTGCCGAGAGAAACCGGGCGTACTTCCTCGTCGCCAGCCGGTTAATGGGCAAGAAGGCCGCTCCCGCACCCGCGAACGTCAACTCACTGGCTGCCAAGGAACTGCAGTTAATCGCCAAACATGAGCGGGGTCCGCGGTCCGCTATTTTCCCTTATTATCCCGACTATAGTCAGTTCATCCCGCGGGGGCACTACACGAGGAGCGAGAAGCTGAAGCGCTTCTTCAAGACGATGATGTGGTATGGGTACATGCCTTTCCCGGCGATTTGCAAGATGTATGGCGAGAAAAGGGAACCATATCCCTGGTGGCCGCAGATTCGCCAGGCGGTTCTCCTTACCGTCATGCTCTACAGCACTAAGATTGACGGCAGACCAGCCATCGAAACCTGGGAGAAGATATACGAGCCTACCGTCTTCTATGTGGGAGCAGCGGACGACCTGACGCCGCACCAGTACAAGAAGATAATTGACAAGATATACGGGAAGGATCCCACGTATGCCGAGCTCCAGGACGAGCACAAACTGAAGCAGGTGTACGCTGAGCTGAAAAAACTCCCCGAGCCAAGGATTAAGGTTGCCCTCATAGGCATGCCGGGGGGAAGGCAGTTTAAGCTAATGGGTCAGCGGTACATCCCGGACAGCGAGATCATGCAGAGGTTGGTTTCGTGGCCAGAGCGTCCCTTCCCCAGGGGGTTGGATGTCATGGCGGTGCTCGGCTCGACACGGGCAGCCGACATCTTGGACAATGTCTACAAGGAGCCAAAGAAGTGGGATGAGTATGTGGCTGAGAGAAGCAAGCTTCTGGAAGAGTTCGGCGCAACTCGTCTTGCAACGTGGCAGTCGAACCTCTACTGGGGCTGGATGTGGGGCTTGGATTCGCTGCTCGATCCCTTCGGGACGGGCTACCCGTCGTTTATGGCTAACCAGGCGTGGGCGGACAAAGGTTTGAATACGTCTCTCGGCAGTTGGGCCGAGCTTCGGCATGACACGATTCTGTACGCGAAACAGAGCGCCATGGAGTGCGGCGGCGATGGGGAAGAGCCGCCGCTCCCGAAAGGATATGTCGAGCCGAATGTGGAGTTCTACAACAGGCTGCTCTGGCTGACGAAGGCTTCCAGGGCCGGGCTGGACGCGCGCGGGCTGCTGACCAACACGATCCGCGAGAAATTCGGCGACTTCGAAGACTTGCTCACCTTCCTGAAGAACGTTTCCATCAAGGAGCTGACGAATCAGAAGCTCACCCGGGCGGAGTACGACCAGATTCGCCTGTACGGAACAAATTTGGAACGGCTTACCCTGTCCGTCATCGAGGGCGGTGGATCGAACTGGTACGAAATAACCAGCGAGGCCGACAAGGACATGGCGGTAATCGCGGACGTCCACACGTCGCTCGGTGCCTGCCTGGAGGAAGCTGTGGGCCATGCAAACGAAATATACGTTGTTGTGCCCATCGAAGGGAAGCTCTATCTCACGCGGGGCGCGGTCTTTTCGTATTACGAGTTCACGCACCCATCGAGCGACCGCCTGACGGACGAGAAATGGCAAAAGATGTTGAAGGACAAGACGGCTGCTCCGCCGCCGATCTGGATAAAGAGCTTCTTGACTGGGGTAAAGCAGCAGATTCCCATTCCCAGAAAGGTCCGAAGTGCGGGTTGTTGACGATCAGGAGTGTAGCTTCGTGCCTGGTGTTTTCGGCGTTCCTGCTGGCTCTCTTGCCGGACGAGATTTCCAGGATGAGCCAGTGTCCGCCGCAGGAGCCTGCGCTTACCCTTGTCGCGGTCGGCGATGTTCTCCTGGCTCGCGGCATTGAGCGCAGGATCAGCCGATACGGCCGGGATTGGGCCTTTGAGGAGGTTGCCGAGACGCTTCGGTCCGCCGATTTGGCCTTCTGCAACCTGGAATGTCCGCTCTCCGCCGGGGGGGTCAAGGTTAACAAACCCGTCTGCTTCAAGGCGGATCCCATCAATGTCCAGTGCCTCGCAGATGCGGGCTTCGACATCGTTTCCCTCGCGAACAACCACGGATTGGATTGCGGCCGGCTTGGTCTGCTTGAGACAATGCATTATCTCGAAAAGGTGGGCATCGCCTGCGTCGGCGCTGGGAGTACCCTGGCGGAGTCAGCACAGCCGACCATCGTGGATGTCAAGGGTCTCAAAATCGCTTTGCTCGGCCGTAACGCGCTGTACCCGGAGGGAGTTTGGTTCAGGCCCGATGCAGCGAATGTGGCTCTGCTGGACCCGGAGACAATCGAGGCGGAGGTCGCAGACGCCGCAGGCCGGGCGGATGTCGTCGTTGTCAGCCTGCACTGGGGGATCGAGTATCGGAAGCAACCTCAGCCTGAGCAAGTAGAAATGGCCCGCAAACTGATTGATGCCGGAGCCGACCTGGTACTCGGCCATCATCCGCATGTCACACAGTCCGTCGAGAGGTATCACGGCGGCACGATCGCATACAGCTTGGGCAACTTCCTCTTCGATTCGCCCTTTCCCAAGTGCGAAGGGAGCGGAATACTGAAATGCAGGCTCTCCAAGTCCGGCGTGTCCCGCGTTGAACTCATCCCAGTGCGGATCGTGGACTGCCGTCCGATGATCGCCGGCGAGTAGGAGACAGCCCGTCTGATGATTGACGTCGTGAGGCGAATTTGATAGAATATCAAGTGCCAAAGACGCCCCCGTAGCTCAGGGGATAGAGCGCGGGCCTCCGGAGCCTGATGCGCAGGTTCGAATCCTGTCGGGGGCGCATTGCCCCGGGAGACAGTCCTCCGAGGCAATGCCTCCCCGTCTGTCCCCTTGATCTCCGAGTTCGAACGTGCGAGTCGGACTCGTCACGTCCGCAATGGCAGGCGCTGATTGGCCCACTGCGTTTGACCGCGTGCCTCTCCGCGTGGTATAATTCCGCGTCAATCAAGCAGTCGGTCGCGGATTTGGCGCGGAGTCTGAAGTTGGATTTGGCCAAAAAACTGAAGCAGCATGAAGCACACCCTGGTATACTGATCGTCCTCTCCGGGCCGTCCGGCGTCGGGAAGGACACCCTGCTTCGCAGGCTGGGGGAAGTCTGTCCGGGGATCGAGCGGTGCGTCACCTATACCACTCGCGAGCCTCGACCGGGAGAGGCGCCGGGTGTTGATTACAACTTTGTGAGCGCCCAGGAGTTCCGCAGAATGATCGAGGAAGGGGAGTTCCTCGAATACGCTCAGGTCCACCTCGATCTCTACGGTTCGCCGCTTTCGTGTGTGACACAGGCGCGGGAGAAGGGGCTGGACGCCATTCTCAAGATTGACGTGCAGGGCGGCCTCACCGTCAAGGAGAAGGTGCACGATGCGGTGATGATATTCGTCGCGCCGCCCTCGATGGGAGAGCTCGAGCGGCGTCTCAGAGCCCGCTACACGGATTGCGAGGCAGCCGTCACGAAGCGCCTTCACGACGCCCGCCGGGAGATCGAGCACATCCCGATGTACGATTACCTCGTCGTGAACGACGACGTCGAGGCAGCCGTGGACAGGCTGAGGTGCATCATTATGGCCGAGCGCGCGCGGATCCGATAGAACGTCGAACGTGGGATTGTTCAAAAAGGCCCTGACGCTTCCCGCCGTAGGCGCGGAATGGCGAGGGCATGGTGCCGAAACAACCCCGCGTAGGACGTTCATTCCGGTTCGGGGTTGATGGTTATGACTCTTTCGGGCAAAACAATCGTTCTCGGAGTCACCGGGGGAATCGCCGCGTACAAGGCGGTGGAGATATGTAGCACGCTCGTCCAGAGCGGCGCATGCGTCTACGTCGTCATGACGGAGCACGCAACGCAGTTCGTCGGGCCGGTGACATTTCGTGCGCTCACGGAAAACCAGGTGATCACGGGCCTGTGGGATGAGCCGCACGAGTACGAGATCGCGCACGTCTCCCTGTCGGACAAGGCGGACCTCTTCCTGATTGCGCCGGCAACCGCGAACATCCTGGGGAAGATCGCGTCCGGCGTAGCGGACGATATGCTTTCGACGATGGTAATGGCGACCCGCGCTCCCGTCGTGCTCGCTCCGGCGATGAACTGCAAGATGTGGGAGAATCCCATCGTCAGGGCGAATGTCGAGCGGCTCGAATCGCTGGGGTATGCATTCGTAGGCCCGGAGGTCGGGCGCCTTGCATGTGGCGAAGAAGGCGTTGGCAGACTGGCAGCGACTGAGAGAATCGTCCAGGCGGTGATCGAGTGCCTGGAGAGGAAGCACGACCTCGATGGTGTCCCCATCCTGGTTACAGCCGGGCCGACTCAGGAGCCGATTGATCCGGTCAGGTTCATCGCCAATCGCTCGTCGGGCAAAATGGGATATGCCATCGCCGGGGCAGCGGCTGAGCGAGGAGCAAAGGTTGTTCTCGTGTCCGGGCCTACTTCGCTGCCCGCGCCATCGAGCGCGAACTTGATCAGAGTGCAGACGGCCGCCGAGATGCTTCAAGCGGTTCTCAAACGCCTGGCAGATGTTCGCGTCGTGATCGGAGCGGCGGCGGTTGCCGATTACGCGCCTAGATCACCCGGCAAGGGCAAGATGAAGAAGTCCGACGCCGGCCTGACGCTCGAATTGATGCCTACGAAGGACATAATGGCCGAGGTTGGCCGCAGGAAAGAAGGGCGGGTCCTCGTCGGATTCGCGGCCGAGACGCAGAACCTCGTGGAGAACGCGAAGGCCAAGTTGCACGCAAAGAACCTCGACCTCATAGTGGCGAACGATGTCTCGAAGCCGGGGATCGGCTTCGGCGCGGATTTCAACGAGGTTACTATCGTTGATAAGAGCGGCGGGGTGGAGCAACTGCCGCGCCTGCCGAAGATCCAGATCGCGCATCAGATCCTCGATTCGGTCAAGAAAGCGCTCGCACAGTAATTCCGCCTCCCTCCGGGAGAGGGCTAGGGTGAGGGCCTGCAAGAATCGGCCCTGATAGGTATTGTGAGTAAACTGGAGGATTGAGTTGAGAGCAAACAGACACTTCTTCACTTCCGAATCCGTTGCTGAGGGGCATCCCGACAAGCTGGCCGACCAGATATCGGATGCGATCCTCGATGCAATACTTGATAAGGACCCCGTCGGTCGTGTCGCGTGTGAGACGCTGGTCACCACGGGCTTCTGTATGGTGGCGGGCGAGATCACAACCAGCACCTATGTCGAAATCCCGTCTCTGGTGCGCCACACGATTGAAGAGGTAGGTTACACGCGCGCGAAATACGGCTTCGACTTCGAGAACGTGGGTGTGCTCACGGCTATTCAGTCGCAGTCGTCCGACATAGCGATGGGTGTTGACATGGGCGGGGCAGGGGATCAGGGGATGATGTTCGGCTTTGCGTGCACCGAGACGCCCGAGCTGATGCCGATGCCTATCATGCTTGCCCATAAGCTCGTTCGCCAGCTCGCAATCGTCAGGCGCACCGGTCAGTTGGACTATCTGCGCCCGGATGGCAAGAGCCAGGTGACGGTCGAGTACGAAGGATTCCGGCCGATCCGTGTGGACAAGGTTCTCGTGGCGGCCCAGCACCAGCCCACGATCCCTCAGTCAACCATATTTCAGGATGTCGTCGAGCGCGTGATCAAGCCAACCATCCCGCCGGAGCTGCTCGACAAGAACACCAAGTTCCTGGTGAACCCTACCGGCAGCTTTTCCATCGGCGGTCCGCGGGCCGATACCGGTCTCACCGGCCGGAAAATCGTGGTGGATACGTACGGCGGCATGTCCAGGCATGGCGGCGGCTGCTTCAGCGGCAAGGATCCTACCAAGGTTGACCGATCTGCGGCTTACATGATGCGATACATAGCGAAGAACATTGTCGCCGCCGGACTCGCGGAGAGATGCGAGCTTCAAGTCGCGTACGCCATCGGGGAAAAGCTGCCTCTCTCGATGCTGGCGGATACCTTTGGCACTGGCAAGATTCCAGATAAGCGCATTGTCCAATTAACCACCAAATACTTCGACCTGAGCCCCCAAGGCATAATCAACAAGCTGGAACTGCGGCGGCCTATCTACAGACAGACCGCCGTGTACGGGCATTTCGGCCGCGTTGACCTGAACGTCGCGTGGGAAGACACGGATATGGCCGAAACCCTCCGAAAAGAGGCCGGAGTGTAGTTGTATGCCAGCGTTATCGTAGATGCCGATGCGCCGGGCCTATCCCAGCCCTTCACATACCGCGTGCCGGAGGATTTGGAGGGCGAGGTCTTCCACGGCGCCTGCGTCGCTGTTCCTTTCTCCGGTAGGGAACTGGTGGGCTACATCGTTGATCTCGGGGAAACTGCCCCGGAGATCGAGGACATCAAGGACCTCGTTGCCGTTGTCCCGTATGCCTGTGCGCTCAATCCACCTCTCCTTCGCCTCGCCCGTTGGATTTCCGAGTACTACGCAGCGCCCGTGGCTCATTCCGTCCGCGCCATCGTGCCGGAAGTGATGAGCGCGACGGTGAGCTCCATCGTCCGCCTCCTCGATCCTGAAAGGGTGTCCAGCTCCTCTCCGAACCAGCAAAGGCTTGTGGAGGTTCTCGCGGACATGGGCGGCGCGGCTGACGCCGACGCGCTCAAGGCCAGGGCCAGGATGGACAAGTTCGCTTCCGCGCTGAGGCAGTTGAGAGCCCGCGGAGCTGTGGAAGTTGTGCGCTCGTTGGAGCTTCCGAAGGCACGCCCGCTGATCGTCCGAGGGCTTGCAATTGCCGAGGACGAGGAGATCCCCGAGCTCGATCAACTTGTGTCTCGGGCTCCGAAGCAGGCTGCGATGCTGAAAGAACTCGCGCGTGAGGGAGGCCCGATTCGGCAGGCGGAACTGCTGCGCCGGGTGGACAGCTCCTCCAGCCCGGCTCGCGCCTTGGTGCAGAAGGGGCTTGCGAGGAAAGTCCAACTGCGCGTTCGCCGGAAGCCGTTTGAATCGAGGGCGGCAGACGTTCGCGCAGGTTTCACGCTTACGGAGGCCCAGGAGAATGCGGTTCGAGCCGTCGCTGAGGGGCTTTCGGCCGGTCTGCCGCACACAACTTTGCTATACGGCGTTACCGGCAGCGGCAAGACTGAAGTCTACCTGCGAAGCATCGCCGATGTGCTTGATCGTGGGGGAAGCTGCATCGCGCTGGTACCGGAGATATCGCTGACCACCTATCTGGCGCATGCGTATGCTTCTCGTTTCGGCGACAGGCTGGCAGTCTTGCACAGCAGGCTGTCCGTGGGCGAGCGCCATGATGAATGGCGAAGGATAGAGAGCGGCGAGGCGAAGGTCGTTCTGGGCCCGCGCTCGGCGGTATTTGCGCCCGTCCGCAATCTCGGGCTGGTAGTGGTGGATGAGGAGCACGAGCCATCGTACAAGCAGGAGCACTCGCCCAGGTACAACGCGCGCAGCGTGGCGGAGGAGCGGGCGAGATCGGAGGGGGCTTCTGTCGTCCTGGGGAGCGCGACTCCGGCGGTCGAGACGTTCCATCGCGCACAGTCGGGCGAGATAAGCCTCGCGGTGCTTGACAAGAGAATAGACGACAGGCCGCTTCCCGCGGTCAGATTGGTTGATCTTAGAGAGGAATTCGAGCGCGGGCGCAGGAGCTTCTTCAGCGAGCAGCTCGAGGAGGCGGTCGCAGAACGGCTCACGCGGCGCGAGCAGGTCATCCTGTTCGTGAATCGCCGAGGTTATGCGTCGTTTATCTTGTGCAGGACGTGCGGCTACACGGCGAGGTGCAGCAATTGCGATGTGTCCCTGACTTACCACGCTGGGGCAAGGATGCTCCGCTGCCACCATTGCAATGAAAGCCGCCCAGCTCCAACAGAGTGTCCGAAGTGCGGCGGGCCTCACATCAGGCAGTTCGGAGTCGGCACGGAGCGAGTCGAGGAGGAGGCCCGCAGAGCCTTTCAGGAGGCATCCGTCATCCGCATGGACAGCGACACCACGCGCCGGAAGGGCTCTGTCGCCAAGCTCCTGGATACGTTCGATCGGGGCGAAGCCGACATCCTGGTTGGCACGCAGATGGTGGCGAAGGGCCTTGACTTCCCGAATGTCACGCTGGTCGGCGTCGTCAGCGCCGATACTGCTCTGCACCTGCCCGATTTCCGCGCTGCGGAGCGCACTTTCCAGTTGCTGACTCAGGTGAGCGGTCGTGCAGGCAGGGGTGACGTTCCCGGCGAGGTGATCATCCAGTCCTTCTCGCCGGAGCATTACGCGATCGAGGCGGCAGCCCGCCAGGACTACGCGAGCTTCTACGAGCAGGAAATCGCTTACCGGCAGGAACTGTGCTATCCGCCGTTCGCGCGGCTCATCAACATAGTTTCGAGCGATTCGGTTATTGGTTATGCTGAAAGCAGGCTGCGCGAGCTTGCGTCTATGCTCGAAGCGCGCATCCCGCGGGAAACGGTGGATATCCTCGGGCCTGCGCCAGCGCCGATCTCGAAGCTCAAGGGCTTGTACCGGTGGCATCTGGTGCTCAAGGATCGTGGAAGTCCTGGTCTTTCCAGGATTGTCAGGGACAGCCTGGACAGCATGCCGTCAACAGCCAGGGCCGGCCTGATGCTCGACGTTGATCCGCTCACGATGCTATAATGGCTGAGCAGACAGGCAGAAATTGGAGTATTGGAGTAGGCTGCCGTCTGCAGTTTCTTCCTCGGCGAGAGGCATTTGGATGGCTGGACGAGAGATTGTGAAGTATCCGGATCCCGTGCTCCGCGAGCGGGCGAAGAATATATCCAAAGTCAATCCGGGCGTCAGGAAGCTGGTTAAGGACATGATTGCCACCATGCACGAGACGTGCGGTCTCGGCCTCGCGGCCAACCAGGTCGGCGTCCTCCAGAGGATTTTCGTCTACGATGATGGCACCGGCCCGGGTGTCGTGATCAACCCGAAAGTCGTGAGGGCGAGCGGTGAGCAGATGGGGGTCGAGGGCTGCTTGAGCGTGCCGGGCCTCCAAGGCGAGGTGAAGCGCGCCGAGCAGGTTGTGGTCAAGGGAACGGATTTGAGCGGCAAGACCGTCAAGATAAAAACGGAGGGCCTGCTGGCGCGAGTCTTCCAGCACGAAATGGACCATCTGAATGGCACTCTCTTCATAGATCGGGCCGAACCCGATTCGCTGTACTGTGTAACTGAAGAAGAACAGCGCCAGGCGTGATTCCGTCGTCAGCAGCCGCTATCAGGCATGTTAAGTCACGCATCATTCCGGAGGCGCATCGAATGCGCATTCTATTCATAGGCACGGGCGGCTTTGCGATTCCCATGTTGAAGGCGCTCCTCGCATCGAAACACCAGGTGATCGGTGTGGTGACTCAGCCTGACCGCCCGGCCGGCCGCGGTCTGCAGATGAGAGTATCGGCGGTGAAGCAGGTGGCGCTCCAAGCCGGTGTTCCGATCCACCAGCCTGAGAAGGTTCGCTCCGAGGAGTTCATCAGCCTCGTCCGGGAATTGTCGCCCGATGCCATTGTCCTAGCCGCGTTCGGGCAGATAATCCCCAAGTCAGTGCTCGATATTCCCAGATTCGGAAGCCTCAACGTCCATGCCTCGATTCTCCCAAAGTACCGTGGCGCGGCTCCTGTGCACCATGCCTTGTTCAACGGGGAAACGCGCACCGGCGTAAGCACGATGCTAATGGATCCCGGCCTCGATACCGGGCCGATCCTCCTCCAGCAAGAGGTAGAAATCCGCCCGGCGGATAATGAGGGAACGCTGGAAGCCCGCCTTGCGGAGGCAGGCGCCGCTCTGCTGCTTGAAACCCTGGAGAGGCTCGGACAGGACGCCATTAGTCCTAGACCTCAGGATGACGCACAGGCGACCTATGCGCCTTCCGTCAAGAGGGAAGAGTGTGTGATACGTTGGGAAGACGAGGCACAGACGATAGTAAACCGGATCAGGGGATGCACTCCCCGGCCGGGGGCATACACCGTCTGGCGCGGCTCGCCCCTGAAGGTTTGGAGCTCTGCTGCGGCGGAGGATGCGGCGCCAGCGGGCGAGCCCGGCGAGGTTCTTCGCGCCGGCGCCGAAGGTGTGCTGGTCCGGGCGGGACACGGGGCAGTGCTTCTGGTCGAAGTGCAGCCCGAGAACCGGAAGCGAATGCATGCCAGTGAGTTCGCCAGAGGTTACGGCGTCGTGAAAGGCGTGAGACTCGCATAGCTTGATTTGTGCTGCGAACGGTGCTATACTCTATCTGAAGCCCCCATCAGGTTGAGCCCTATCTCCGATAGCGCGGGCCGTCTCTTATCAACAGGCGGTAGCAGGCGAGCTGTAAACGGATGCATCATTCTCTTGTTTATTCAATACCGTCGGCCTTGCTTCTAAGAGGTAGGGAGATGGGTGACGTCGAAGAGCACCTCGAGCGGGGCATTGCGTTCAAAGTTGAGGGCCGCTACGAGGAAGCGATAGCGGAGTTCCAAAAGGCGATTTCTGCAGATACCTCCAATGACGAGGCTCGCAGGCAGCTCGGATTGGTGTATGGGTTCACGGGGCTGTTCGATGAGTCTGTTGAGGAGCTGAAGAAGGCAGTTGAGATGAACCCGCAGAACCTTGGCGCAAGGAACGATCTAGCGATGACGTATGCCATGCTGGGGATGTGTGAAGAGGCGAGGGCGGAGTTCTTGGCCGTCCTAGAGATTGATCCATCCAACGAGGTCGCCCGCAGGGAACTTGTGTATTTCTGACGTTTCGGTCGCAATTGGAGCTACAGGCTTTTGGGCTTGGGAAGTATAACCATAGAGTTTCAGCCTTCCGGGAAAGTCGTGCAGACCGAACCCGGAACGCCTCTCCGGCAGGCGGCGCAGATCGCTGGCGCCGATCTGGATACGCCCTGCGGCGGCAAGGGCCGCTGCGGGAAGTGCGCGGTTGTCTTCCTGCAGGGTGCACCTCCTCCGACCCCTACCGAACTTGACAGGCTAACTGACACCGAGTTGATTCAAGGGTGTCGCCTTGCCTGCCAAACCACGGTCTATGAGCACGCGGTCGTTTGTGTGCCTGACAGCAGCCAGGCGGCAAGCATCCTGACTGCCGGTACGGCGCGTCAAACGGCGCTGCGCCCGGCCATTACCAAGAAACATGCCCGTATCCCGAAGCCAACGGTGGACGACCTGCGCTCCGACCTCACGCGGGTGCTGGAAGCTTTCGACATTGCCCCTAGTCAGGCTGGTCTCGATGTGGCGGCCCTTCGCAGGCTTGCGAGTGACCTTCGGCGCGCCGATTTCGGCGTCACAGGGGTATTCGCTGGCGGCAGGCCAATCGACTTCGAGCCTGGCGATACCACGGGGGAGTGCTTCGGCGCCGCGGTTGACATCGGAACCACTACTCTGGCGGCCTACCTCCTGGATCTGAACAGCGGGCGTCAGTTGTCCGTTGCTGCCTCCATGAATCCGCAGGCGCGAATCGGTGAGGATGTGGTAAGCCGCATCAGCTATGTGATGGAACGGCCTGGCGGATTGGAGGAACTCCGGGCTTCGATAGTCGGTGAGCTGAACAGGCTGCTTGGCGATCTGGCGGACGGGGCCGGCATCTCCCCTCAGCGCATCTATGAGGTATCGGTCGTCGGCAACACCTGCATGATGCACTTGCTGCTCGGCATAGACCCGAGACACCTGGCGGTGGCGCCGTACGTTCCGGTTGTGAGCCGCAGCTTGTACATGCGTGCGCGTGAGCTTGGAATCGGCATCAATGATTTCGGGTACGTGCATGTCCTCCCGAGCATAGCAGGATACGTCGGGGCCGATACGGTCGGAGTCATCCTGGCCACCGCGCTCTACGAATATGAGCGCCCGGCTCTGGCGGTGGACATCGGCACGAACGGCGAGATAGTCCTGGGATGCAAGGGCCGAATACTTGCGTGCTCTACTGCAGCCGGCCCGGCCTTCGAAGGAGCGCATATCAGGCATGGTATGCGGGCGGCGCCCGGAGCCATCGATGCGGTCTGGTTCGACAATGGTGCGATTCGGTTCAGCACTGTCGGCGGGGCGAAGGCAGCCGGAATCTGCGGATCGGGACTTCTCGATGCGGTTGTTTGCCTGGTTCAGGCAGGAATTGTAGAGCCGGGCGGCAGAATAGTAGATGCTGGCGAAATACCCAAGGAATTCGCGCACCTTTCCGAGAATCTTCACGGTGGAGATCGCGGCAACGAGTTCGTACTGGCTGCTGCCGAGGAGTCGTGCACCGGCGGGCCGATCGTTATTACCCAAAGGGATGTCCGGGAGGTCCAGCTTGCGAAGGGGGCGATTGCTGCCGGCATACAGACTTTGATGGAGCGGCTGAATGTTCGCGCGGATGACCTCGATAGAGTCGTCCTGGCTGGTGCGTTCGGCAACTATGTGCGCAAGGAGAGCGCGATAGCGGCCGGGATGATTCCGGATGTGCCGCTGTCCAAGGTGCACTTGGTCGGCAATGCAGCCGGCGAGGGTGCGAAGCTGGCGCTCATCTCGCTTGATATGCGCGGGGACGCAGAGTGCATCGCCGAGTCCACCGAATACGTCGAGTTGACAACGGAAACGGGTTTTCAGGAGAGGTTTGCAGACGCGCTCATGCTTGGCAATTGGAGCCGGACGTGAGCGACGCGGAATCAATGGTACATGGGGGTGTACGAATGTTCAATTACGAGGAGCTGACCGACGCGCTGATAAACGGCAAGGCGCCGGTGGTCCGAGAGCTCACCGAGAAAGCCCTGGCGGCAGGTGAGAGGCCTCAGGATATCCTAAACAAGGGTCTAGTCGCGGGAATGGGTGTCGTCGGCGAGAAGTTCAAGAACAACGAGTTCTACGTTCCGGAGGTGCTGATCGCTGCGCGGGCTATGAAGTTCGGGATGGAGATTCTGCGCCCGAAGCTGGCGGAGACGGGCGTGCAGCCGGTTGCGAAAGTGGCGATCGGGACCGTGCGGGGCGATCTGCACGACATCGGCAAGAACTTGGTGGGCATGATGATGGAAGGCGCAGGCTTTGAGATCGTAGACCTCGGCGTTGATGTCAAGCCTGAGCAGTTTGTGCAAACGATTAAGGCGGGGGATGCCGGGCTTGTATGCCTGTCGGCGCTGCTCACGACGACAATGCCTGCAATGAAGGAGACCATCCAGGCCTTTCAGGAGGCCGGCCTCCGGAGCGGTGTGAGCATCATGATCGGCGGCGCCCCGGTCACGCAGAGCTACGCGGATGAGATCGGAGCCGATGGCTACGCGCCCGATGCTGCGAGCGCGGTTGATCGAGCCAAGGAGCTGCTCAGGGTGGCATAGCTTGCTGCCTTTGATATATGCGCAAGAGCCCTGGAGACCTGGCATCTGTCCCCGATCTCGGGGGTTAGCTTTTGTGGAGGCAAACAGTGGGTAAAGGGTCGTTCGTGCCGATAGTCTTGATACTGGTCAACGTCGTTCTAGGTTCGATCGGGCAAGTCTCGCTCAGATATGGGGCGTCCCTATTGGGCGATCTGCGTGCTGGACAGGGGATTGCTGCAAGCGTGCTCTGCGCGTTCAAAGGAATCTTCACGCTATATATATTCCTTGGTTTTTCCCTCTACGCGATAAGCTCCGTGCTGTGGGTGCTTGTCCTGAATCAGGTGAGCCTGAGCTTTGCCTACCCAATGATCAGTCTAAGCTATGTGCTCGTCGTACTGCTTTCCGCAGTGATCCTGGGAGAGAGAGTTCCCCTTGTGAGTGTGGGCGGCCTCGTCTTGATATGCGTGGGCGTCAGCCTCATAGGGATCGGATATGGCGCGGGTAAGTAGGCGCTCTGCAGTCTAACCTGGCGCTGAGAACGCTGACCAGCCCGGAGGAAAGTTGGATTCCGGGCCGGTCGCTTGTGTCTGCAACGCCGCTTCTTGCTGTGCTACGCTGGGAGACCTCGATGCTCTTGCGCCTGAGATGCCTCCACGAAAGCCGCGATCTTGCTTCCTGCCTCTCGGCTCAGCGAGCCAAACTCGACTTCTAATACATAGCGCATGATGTCTTCGCCGCGGATGCGGGAGACCTTTCGCACCTGGCCGCTCACCGCAATCGGCTGTTCTACCGAAGGCAGGAAAAGCTCCATGTCGAGTACGGTGCCTTCGATCAGATCCAGTTGGCACGGTAAGATCAGCCTTATGCCCCCTCGTTGTATCTCCCGACTTCCGCAGTAGACCCTGACTTCTTCGCTGCTGCTGTGCGTGAGTTTCAGCCCAACCAGCAGCGGCTGCTCGAGACGAACGAACGTCTCCCGATGCAGGTTGAGCAATTCGCCCAGCCCCATCACGGGCGGGTGCCCTTCTTCATGGTCCGGCGCGATGCTGTCCTGCACAACGCTGAATGCGACGCCAGTGTCGTTGGCGGAGGTCGCGCGTATGCCTTTCAATGGGACCGGCATCTCCGATCCGCTGGGTCCAGGCAGCGGCGGGCTGGAGTACGTTTTCCTGCATGCATGATTCGTGGGAGTTCTTGCACCCTTGCGGGCATGAGTGATGTCCTGCTTCTTTCCCCGCGCCCAGTCCGGCGCGGTGTCCTTGCGGTCCGCCATTTGAGCTCCTTCCAAGCTACTCTGAGGTGTGTCCCTACTCGCATCCGCCGTGCTGTGAGGTTGCTACGTTACAATTATCGTGCCTGGCTTGGCCGTTGCTAAGGTGATAAAAGTACCAGTTTCTGCGCTCGGTGACGGCGCCCGCCTGCTGAGTCGCGGTGTGGTATAATAACCGGGTCGGCTTGGATTCCGGTTTCCGAGCTGGCCGGGAGTTTCTGTATGCGCGATTACGACATCATCGTAGTGGGAGCGGGGCACGCTGGCTGTGAGGCGGCGCTCGCCGCCGCCCGGGTGGGCTGCCGCTGCCTGCTCCTGACCCTCAACACGGATAGCGTCGCCCTCATGCCGTGCAACTGCAGTATAGGCGGGCCTGCAAAGGGCCATCTCGTCCGCGAGATAGATGCCCTCGGCGGCCAGATGGGCTTCAACATTGATGCGACATACACGCACATCCGCATGCTGAATACGGGAAAGGGGCCGGCGGTGCAGGCGCTTCGCGCCCAGGCGGATAAGCAGCTCTACCAGGCGGCGATGAAGCGGACGCTGGAGACCCAGCCCGGCCTCGATCTGGAGCAAGCGCTCGTGGAGCGCATCCTGGTGAAGGATGGGACTGCCGTGGGTGTTGCCACGCAGGCCGGCGTCGAGTACCGGGCGAGGGCCGTCATCGTGACGACCGGCACCTTCCTCCGGGGGCTGATCCATATCGGCGAGGTAAGCTATCCGGCCGGTAGGGCGGGGGAGTTCCCTGCGGAGAAACTGTCGGATTCGCTTCGGGAGCTTGGTTTCGAGCTGGGACGCCTGAAGACCGGCACCACTGCCAGGGTTCACAAGGCCAGCATTGACTTCTCGAAGACGGTGGAGCAGCCTTCCGATGGAGAGCCGCTGGCATTCTCGTTCATGTCTCCCCGCAAGAAGCGCGAGGGCCTGCTTCCGTGCTGGCTGACCTACACGAACGAGCGAACACATGAGATCGTCCGGCGTAACCTGCATCGGTCGGCGATGTATGGAGGTCGGATCGAGGGTATAGGGCCTCGTTACTGCCCATCCATCGAGGACAAGATCGTCAAGTTTCCCGATAAGGAGAGGCATCAGGTGTTCCTGGAGCAGGAGGGCTGGAACACCGACGAGGTCTACGTGCAGGGGATGTCCACCAGCCTCCCCGAAGATGTGCAGATCGAGTTGCTGCACACGATCCCCGGCCTCGAGAACGTTGCCATGATGCGCGCCGGCTATGCGATCGAATACGATTTCGTGCCGCCGACCCAGCTCAAGCCGAGTCTGGAGACGAAGCCGGTGTCGCGGCTCTTCTTCGCAGGCCAGATCAACGGCACTTCGGGCTATGAGGAAGCGGCGGCACAGGGATTGATGGCGGGCATCAACGCAGCCCTCGCGCTTCGGGGCAGGAAGCCGCTCGTTCTCGACAGATCGCAGGCGTACATCGGCGTGATGATTGACGATCTTGTGACAAAGGGCGTCAACGATCCCTATCGGCTGCTCACGTCCCGCGCGGAGTACCGCCTCCTTCTCAGACAGGATAATGCAGACCTGCGGCTCACCCCGATCGGGCGCAAAGTCGGCCTTATCAAGGATAATCGCTGGTCTGCATTCCTCGAGAAGTCCAAGCTAATAGATACTGAGATGGATCGCCTCAGGCGTACTCACATAAGGCCGGATGAGAGCGATAAGCTGGCCGTTCTGGGCCTGGAGAGCCTGCCGCGCAGGCTCTCACTCGAGAACCTGCTTCGCCGCCCGGGTCTGCGCTACGCCGACATAGTATGCCTGGATGGGCTGAGATCGCGGCTCCCGGCCGATATTGAGGAACAGGTTGAGCTTCAGGTGAAGTATGAGGGCTACATCCGGCGTCAGCAGGCCCAGGTCGAGCGGCACAGGCGGCTCGAAGTGCTTCGCATACCGGATCGGTTCGACTACGGCGCGGTGGCTGCGCTCTCTAGAGAAGGCCGGGAGAAGCTCACGCGCGTCCGGCCGGCATCCATCGGCCAGGCCGCCCGAATTCCGGGCCTGACTCCTGCCGACATCTCGATCCTCATGGTAGTCCTCGAGCGCGATCGGCGGCGGAGGACATGATGAGTGATGAGTGAGGGAATGGTCGTGGCACCTGGAGAGGTCAAAGGGAATTGACGACGCATACGAATGCCCGCAGGGCGGGCAGAGCGTATTTCTGAAAGGGGGACTGGTATGCATAAGTTACCAACAAATCCAACCGCGGACAAAAGCACGCCCCGACGGCATTTCTTGTGGACGGTGCTCCTTGGCTTATTCAGCGCCATGTCTGGGAAGCAAGTCTTCGCCGCGCAGGAGAAACCTGCGCAGTCTTCGCTATCTACTGAGGGGCAATTCGTCAAGACGCACATGTGGAAGGGCAAGCCGCCTCGCGAGCCGCTCGACACTATGCTCCTTTTTGAGCGGTCGGACAATCATAATGATTGCGCGACACCTCATGAAATCCTGTCGCTTGAGCACGAGGAGAAGGGCAGTAAATCCTACCCGTGGACCGTCTACTCACACCTCACCACACACCATGCCGAGGGAGACGCCTGCGTGTTCTACTCGCGCCTTCACAAGAACGGTCGCGGCTGGTCGTGCGGGATGCACTCAGAGGTCTTCAGCAGCGCCCCGATGGTCGGGCTGGGCATGAACATCGAGATGACGAACGACTACGCCGGGCCAGAACAGACCCAGTTGATTGGCATGAACATTCAAATTCGGGGTACACACGCCTGCCAATACGGGATTCAGGTGCATGGCGATGGCCCTTGCGAAAAGGCGATCGGTCTCAACGGCAAGGGCCGGACAGGTCTCGACCTTGCAGGCGAGTATGGCGTCGGCATACATACCCACAAGAACAGCCTTCGCCTCGACGAGGGTGCGAGCATTGAGCTCGACGGCGCCGGCAAGGTCCGCCTCCGATTTATGAACGGCAGGATCGAGTTCCTAAGCGGGGACAAGTCTATAGGACATATCAAGGTTGATGGCGAGGACCATGAGCTCTAATACTGCACGTTCGAAGACTGACCGGGAGGTTTCCATGCCATACAAGATGATTCAGGTCGGCGCCGGAGGGTTTGGCGCACTGTGGTGCCAGCGCTTTCTCCCACCGAATATCGCGGACGGCCTCGTCGAGGTTGTGGCTGCGGCAGACATCAATCCCGAGGCGCTGAGCAGCGCGCGGGAGTTCCTTGGCCTGCGTGATGATCAGTGCTACACGGACGTCAACCGCGCCTTCGAGGAAAACAAGGCCGACTTCTGTACCATCGTCGTGCCGCCCGCGTTCCACGAGCAGATAGTGGATATCGCCTTGGCGCATGACACGCATATCCTGTCCGAGAAGCCGATCGCCGATACTCTGGCTGCCTCGGTGCGCATCGCCGATAAGGTGAAGCGCGCCGGGAAGAAGATGGGCGTGACCATGAGCCACCGCTTTGACCAGGACAAGACTGCGCTGCGCGAGGAACTTCGGTCCGGGCGGCACGGAGCGCTCGATTATCTGATATGCCGCTTCACCTGCGACTGCCGCAAGTTCGGGAGCTGGGGCGCGTTCCGCCATGAGATTTCCGACACCTTGATGGTTGAGGGGGCAGTGCACCACCTTGACATCCTGGCCGACCTCGCCGGTGCAAAATGTGATACGATCTACGCGCAGACCTGGAATCCCTCGTGGGGCGAATTTCGCGGCGATTCGCAGGGGTTGGTAATGATGCACTTTGAGAACGGCAGCCGGGCCTTCTATGAGGGCGCGAAAACCAACGCGGTGGGGCTGAACGGATGGACGGAGGAGTATATCCGGGCCGAGTGCGAGAAGGCGACGCTCATTCTCAGTCATCGTCGCCTCGAGTGCTTCGCCTACGACCCGTCCCAGCAGGCGTCAAGCAAAGAGGAGGGCACCGGAGAGACGATCCATCTGCGGGAACAGCCTAAATGGGCGAATACGTGGCTTATCGAAAAGTTCGTCCGCTGGCTCGACGGCGGCGTGCCGATGGAAACCAACGTGGAGGATAACCTGCAGTCGGTAGCGCTGATTTTCGCCGCCATCGAGAGCAGCCGAACAGGTCAGCCCATACGGGTGCAGGAGTTCCTTGCCAAGGCCCGCCAGGCGGCTCGTTCCGGTGGTGGGTAGCAGTATAAGGAGTTCGATGTTACTCCCATAACCCCACACTCCCACACTCCCATACTCCCATTCCGGCGTTCCTCCATTCTTTCTCACGTTTCCTCTTCCCAAGTGTGTCGGAACAAGATAGAATAGAGCCAGGATTGCGTCCAGAGGCTCTGGTGTTTGACATAGTCATCAAGAACGGGCTCATCGTGGATGGCGCTGGCGCCCCGGGGTTCCGGGCGGATCTGGGCATAGCAGGCGACCGCATTGCCCAGATAGGGGAACTCGACGCCGCTGGTGCGCGTATGCTTGATGCGGAGGGCTGTGTAGTTGCGCCTGGATTCATTGACATCCACTCGCACACCGACGAGCTGGTACTCGCCAACCCGAGCTGCGAGAGCAAGGTAACGCAGGGCGTGACAACGGAGGTTTCAGGCAACTGCGGTGATTCGGCTGCCCCTCGTGGAGGCTGTCAGGACCTCGAGGAGTATATGAGTTGGCTGGCGGAGCATGGCATCGAGCCGACCTGGCGGACCATGGGCGGGTTTTTCGCTCGGTTGGACGAGCTGCCGATGACTATCAATTTCGCCACACTCGTTGGCCACGGGGTCGTCAGAGCAGCCGCGATGGGCTACCAGGATAGAAAGCCCACCGAGAGCGAGCAGGCCGAAATGCGCCGCCTTGTCGAGCAGGCCGTGGAGGAGGGTGCGTTCGGCCTTTCGACGGGTCTGATATATCCGCCGGGCTGCTATGCCGGCACCGAAGAGTTGGTTGATTTGTGTCGCGTCGTCGCCCGCTGCGGCGGCATCTACGCCACTCACGTGCGGGACGAGGCCGAGGGTCTCCTGGCAGCGGTTGAGGAGGCCGTTCGGATCGGACGCGAGGCAGGCGTTGGGATACAAATCTCGCATCACAAGGCTTGCGGCCGCAAATCCTGGGGCAAGGTGAAAGACAGCCTTGCCATGATAGAAGAGGCGCGATCCCAGGGACTGGATGTGTGGGCCGATCAGTATCCATACCTCGCAACTTCAACCGGCTTGGGGGCGATGCTCCCGCGATGGGCTCACAATGGCGGGACATCCGCCCTTCTTGCGAGGCTGAGCAGTCAAGCCGAGCGGCATAGGCTGAGGGAGCAGTTGATACGCGATGCCCAGGACGGCCGGATAGCTGATCTCGGCGGCTGGGACTCGGTGGTCGTCAATCTCGTCCGTCAGGAGAAAAACAGCTTCTGTGAGGGCCGGAGCATCGCCGAAATCGCGCAGATCACCCGGAAGCATCCTGTTGACACCGTGCTCGATCTTCTGCTGGATGAGCGGGGCAGCATAGGCATAATGCATTTTGTGGTGAACGAGCAGGACGTCGCGGATGTGATTCGGCACCCGGCTGTCGTCATCGGGTCGGATGCGACGGCTCGCGCTGCGGAAGGGCCCCTGAGCCGTGGGAAGCCGCATCCACGCGCCTATGGCACATTCCCCCGCGTGCTTGGTAAGTACGTCCGCGAGGAAGGGATTCTCTCGTTGGAAGAGGCGGTGGCGAAGATGACCGGGCGAACCGCTCGGAGGCTCTCCCTGGTGGGCCGAGGTATTCTAGCCGAGGGATACTATGCGGATGTTACAGTATTCGACCCGGACAGCGTTGCGGATACGGCAACCTTCAAAGAGCCGTACAACTTTGCAAACGGGATCCGATACGTCCTGGTCAACGGTGAGGTTGTTCTTGAGGACGGTCACCTGGCTGATGTGGGGCAGTGCGCGCCTGGCCGGGTGCTGCGACGCGGTATGAACTGAGGGAGGTTCGCTTGTGAATCGAAGGATTATTCTTGTGCTCATTGGCATAATAGCCGTCGGCTGCGCGGGACTATACGCCATACAGCGGGGTCCATCTCTGCTCCTGCGCCGGCCGGCGCGTGAGCGCATAGCTTTCATTTCCGATAGGGCTGGCCATCCTGATATCTGGACGATGCGGACGGACGGGTCCGACGCGATCCAGGTGACGAATGACTCGGCGGACGATTGTCTGCCCGTCTGGTCGCCCGATGCAAGAGAGCTCGTGTCTATCTCCAATAGGCGGGACGGTAGATACCAGGTGTTCGTCTCAGCTTGGAACGGTGACTATACTCGCGGCCTAACCGTCAGCGAGGCTACCAAGGACGTGCCGGTCTGGACGCCCGACGGCAAGGAGATCACCTTCATTTCCGGCGGGAGGGTCTATGCCGTGACAAGGCACAGTAGGCGAGAGGAGCAGTACTTGCCGCCTCCGAATGTGCCGGAAGAGGAGAAGATGGTAAGTGGGCTGAACTTGCCCTACACATATGCCGCTTGGTCCCCCGGCCGCAAAGTCCTGCTGTTCGTGCAGAACACCGATATGGGAAAGGTGGCAGCCGCAGCCGATTCAGACGATCTGGCGGATGAGGACTTCCAGGCATATGGCGTCACTATGGCGCGAGGTCTGGACGTCGCCTGGGCGCCGTCGGGTCAGCGCGTCGCCGCCGGGTTTATCAATCGCAAGGGCGAGAGCGGCCTGCTCGTAGTGGACCTTGAGAAAGTAGAGGCGACAGACCTTCTTGTCTCCAAAGGTGACGGCAGGGGGACAGCAAAGCCGGCCTGGTCGCCCGACGGAAAGAAAATCGCATTCGAGATGTGGACTGTAAAGGACGGCATGCAGGACAAGTGCCTGGGGATCCACGTCATAAGCGCGTCGGGAGGGACCCCTGCGCCCGTGATTACGGGCGATGCTCGGGAGCCCTGCTGGTCACCAGATGGCAAGCAGCTCGTTTGCACCGTTGCGCGGGAGGATGGAAAGCGCGATATCTGGCGCGTGAACGCTGATGGCTCCGGCGCGGTCAACCTGACCAAAGGCATGGGTGATAACTATGATCCCGCTTGGTCGCCGGCCTTGCGGTAGAGTAGGGAACTGGAGTGACGGAGTATTGGAGTAATGGAGTGCTGGGGACCCGGAACTGCATTGCGCCGCTGATCGCTGTATGTGATGAACGCCGAAAGATACATTGTTGACCAGCTCATAGCGTACATTGGCAACAAGCGCAAGCTTGTCTCGCTGATTCGGAACGCCATCGAAGCCGCAGGCGTTCGAGGCGGTACCTTCTATGACGCCTTCGCCGGCAGCACCGTCGTGTCACGCCTGGCGAAGACCCTTGGTTATCGTGTCATCGCCAACGACTGGGAGCCCTATTCCCATTACATCGGCCTTGCGTACATCAGGAACAATCGCCCGCCGGACTTCCACGTCCTCGGCGGCCTCCAGAGCGCGATCAACACCCTAAATCAGCTCGAACCCGTCCGCGGGTACATCGCTCGTCACTATTGCCCTGAGGATGATGAAGACTGCGATCCGGACTCGGAGCGCATGTTCTACACTCAGGAGAACGGCCGTCGGATAGATGCGATTCGCGAACAGATCGCATCCTGGAAGGCGTCGGGAGCGATCAGCGAGGACGAGGAGGCGGTGCTGTTTGCCCCACTCATCTTCCAGGCCGCGTATTGCAGCAATACCTCCGGGGTATTCAAGGGATTTCATCGCGGCTGGGGCGGTGCGACGAAGACGGCTTGGTACCGCATTCGCAGCACGCTGACTCTTGCAGCCCCGGTATTCTGGGATAACGGGCAGAAGAATCTGGTCTACCGCGAGGACGCGAACTCCCTTCTGGACGAGATCGAGTGCGATATAGCCTACCTTGATCCCCCTTACAACCAGCATCAGTATGGAGCCAACTACCACCTTCTGAACACCGTCGCCCTCTGGGACAAGCCGCGGATCGGCGCCAGATTCAAGGCAAGGCATCCGCATAATGGCAAGTCGGCAATCCGTAAAGACTGGCGCACCGAACGAAGGAGCCTCTACTGCTACAGGAGTTCTGCGCTGGCGGCCTTTCATCAGTTGGTCAACGGCATCAAGGCGCGCTTCATACTCGTTAGCTACAGCACCGACGGCATTATCCCCTTCGACGACCTGCTCGGAATCCTGGCGGATAGAGGCGAGCTTTCCGCCGTGACTCAGAAGTACAAGCGCTACAGAGTGAGCAGCCAGCGCCCTTCGGCCAAATCTCACAACGTCGAATTCGTAGCCATCGTTGATACCGGCAGGAGTGCAAGCAGATCGAATGTTCAGAAGGTGAAACACCAGGTGTACGCCGAACATATCAACACTGTCGAAGAGTCGGAGACCGGCTCGGAGAATCTCGGGGTGATAGGAGGAAACCAATGTCCAGATTCCACGGAGTGATAATCACTGTTGCCGTCATGTGCTGCCTACTGGCGGCTTCCGCTGCCGCCGACAGACTCGTGCTTATACCGACCGGAAGAACATTGAGTACGGGAGGCATCAAGGCTGAGTATGCTGCCAACTCGGACATCCATGATGCAAGGATCTACTGGGTGAATCTAGGAGTATCCCGCGTCGAATTGGAGGGTGCCAGGTTTGAGGGCTTCGGAGCGGAGGATATTGATGCGGTAAGCGCGCAGATTGCGGTGCTGCCGGAAACGAGCTTTACGCCGGCGGTTGCGCTGGGTGTCAGGGACATCTCGGACGAGACCGATGGGAGAGGCATGCCGTATGATGGTCAGTCATTCTTCCTGGCTGTCTCGAAGAGTGTCCCGGTGACGGGCGGCGTTCCATTGCTATTCCGGGATGTGAAGTTGCACGGCGGCATCGGAACCGGGTCGCTGAGCGGTATCTTCTTCGGCGTCGAGGGCACGCTGCCGATGGGCATCCGCCTTGCGGGAGAGTACGATACGGAGGACTTCAACTTCTCCGCTTCTTACAACGTGGTCCCGACGATCAAGGCCCGCGTGTCCTCTATGAGGGGCGACGTCTACTATGGGGCTGTGTTTTCTACCTCTTTCTAACCTGGCCTAATCCACTGTCAGGCGGGCCGCCTTGCAGGCGGCCCTTTTTGCATCACAGATGACCCCGTCATCACAAGCACAGCGCGGAGTGCGATTTTGAAAGCCGTCTCCTGGTCACTGGCGGTCAGAGGGTGCTACTGGAACTTGATCCCGAGAATCGTCGCGATACGGCGAATCGACCGCATAGCTCTACTGTTGGAGCTTTGGGTCACTGCTCTCTTGATTCCCGCGGTGAAATCCTTAACCGCCCACCGAGGCCTACAGCCATCCAATAAGTGTGGATATAGCTCGAGCGTGTCTGCAAGCCATCGTAGACCTCGTGTATGCCGAGTCGTGAGTAGCGGGAGAAACAGGTCAGATGCTATGTAATCATTGCTCTGCAACACCTCTGGATTCGCCATCTCAGCTCCATATAGGTTAAAGAGTTCGGCAAATATGTACCCATCGCTGTCGACGGCTGCTTGACAGATGTTAGCCCGGAACGTATCACGGTCGCTGCTCTTCAACGGCTTAAAAACCGCATTCCACCTAGACGCAAGCCCAGATGCAACTTCGGCACCTTTCATTGTTTTGCTTGCATGCTCCTCCAGTGCATCTCGGTATTCGGACCCTAGCTCCACTGGCACCTTCAAATCGAGAAGTTCCATAAGCAGAAGGACCAGACCGTTGCCTCCTTCAAGTGCTGCCGCCCAGTGCTCCCTATCAATCTTCTGCAACTCCCGTAAACACCATGGCCCAAACCTATCATCGCGTAGCGCATCCGCACGCGTAAGCCGCACATATAACCCAGAGCGCTCAGTATTGAGCGGCCGGCTGCAGACGTAGCCGATCAGGTCAGTCTCTGCCATCAGTTGCTTGATAATCTCGCCAAGTTCGGACTCGGTTAGCTCTTCCAGCAACGGCCATCTTTCCAGGAATACCTGGGGTGGCAGAAGCAGATGAAGTTGCTGGGAACCCAACATCTTGCGCACACACGCTATCACCAGTGGTTTCGCCACACCTACCGCATCGAGCGTCATGAACAGTAGGGCCAATTGCTCGCGACCCACTAGTACGTCCACGAGTGACTGGACGAAACCCTCCTCAGGGCTCGCAAGAAGCTCCATGAGTAACCGATGTCCTGCTTCCGAATTGGCACAATGCGCTTCCACAGCGGCATTAGGAGAGCCGCAAAGAAAGATGAACGCGCACCACGCCATCGCTTCCGTGTTGCCGGCAGTTTTGGCCTGGTAGAGCTGGTTTAGCACGTGGCCTTGTTTTGCGAGCTGCACCAACGCGGCTTGAGCAGCAGGACTGTGGTCATTGAGCTCCCACAATGCCATTAGTAGCGGGGTAATCTCTGTATGCGCGATTCCATCTAGCTGAACTCTACTGCACACCGCATTGCTGACCACATCCCATGGAATACTCCGCCCTGTCTCTAAGAGAACGCGTATTGTTGCGATGTGGCTATTAGCGAACTCGCCTTTCGATGCAGCCTCCGATAAGCCCTCGGAAATAGTCTCTCCAGACAGCAGAGGTGTAAACTCTCGCCAGTACTCTCTGTCGAGGTCAATCTGGGCCAAGTGGGCGCAGGCAGTGACATAGCCATTCATATTTGAGGGTACGAGCACGCTCTCCCGGTACATGTCGTCGAGACCAAGCTCTTTAAGCCTTGCTAGCAAGGCGTGCAGTCCATCGACCCAAGCACATATCGATTCCGGCGGAACCTCGTCTTCCCATTGTTTCCCCTCCAACATTGGGGAAAAACACATCCGCTGTAGCAATGCTTTGCCTATGCTCACATCACCAATCAACTGAAGGCATGCAGCTATACCCTGTGCGGTCGCGGGGTTCAACACCCAGGCTTCTATTGCATGTGCGGCGTGTTGCAACTCGCTGATAATCCACTCTGCCCTTTCAGGTTCGGCGTTGTTGAGCACACCGCTATTTGCTAGGCAGCGTGCCGCATTCCCAAGCATCCCTTGATCGGACCCCAGCCATGCAGTTAGGGGGATATACTTGAAGTACTGCCAGAAACTACGCTGTGTTGATAGCTTTGCTAACTCCTCGGCAGCTCCCTCCTCCAGCGCCTTCTTGATCTGCTCGGGTAGCAGAATCTCCAGAGCCACCTGCGCTTCGACATTGAAGGCTAGTGCCGCTAAGCACTCACGGACGTTGCGCTTGTCGCCAAGTATGGGTAGCAGGTTGCTCGCCGGTAGAGCATCGTCTACAATGCCTTGAGCTATGCTCCGTTGGTCTAGCTTGTTCCTCAGCAACACATAGTACGCGACGTGGGTCAGAGGGAATTCATCTTGCCATTGGCGATGCACCGCCCCGATCTGGTTTACCAGAAGCTTCAAATCCCTGGGGGTAGGCGAGCGCTTTTCGCGCATCATCCAGAGGAGGCCGCAGACCCTCTCGAAGTCCGATTCATGCTTACCCTCTGTGTGGTCCGGAAAGGCTTCGTGGAGGCGTGCCAGGAGATAGTTGTGCCAATCCGATGCTACTGGTGGCGGTACGTGGAACACTACCTGAAAAGCCTTGTGGAGGAAATGAGATGCAGTATCCTCGGTGGAATCTGTTTTGCCCTCAGCAACACGCTTATCGGCCGCCTCGGCACGACGGTTGTTCCAGAGTCGGCTGATACCGTCTCGGTCGTAGGGTACCAAAACCCAGAAGTTCTTGAACCAGTCCGGCGGATTGTGCTCGCTCGCCGAAAGGAAAGTCTGCATAGTAGACCAAATGGAAAGCGCGTCTTCTGCGGAAACCCTGTCAAGATTATCTAGAACGAGCACGATCTGCCGACCGGATGGGGCTAGTACCTCCTGCATCAGTTTACCAAATCTGTCTCCGAACTCGATCGAGGACGGATCCGGGCTCTTTGTGCTAAGGCTCTTAGTGTCGGTATCGAATGTATGGGCGATGATGCACCAGCAGTCGTTAGCCTCTTTGGGATCGACAAGAAAACTAAGCCGCTTACTCGATCTGAGTCTTTCCTTCATACGCTCTCGCCGGCATACCAGGCGGAGCGACAGTGTCAATAGCGGCAGTGATAGCAGAAAAAGGCCACCGACCGTGTTGGCCGTTCCGTACCAGTCAACACGGCGCCCAAACCACCAGAACTGTAAATCATCATTGAGGCCGGCACTCAGGAGCGTTAAACCCACGGGGAACAACAATATGGCGAAGATTAGAGCTTTGCCCCAAAAGAATAACACTGGGGTCTTTGTCGTCCGGGTTACCTCCCTACGCTTGGCAAGCTCGTCTTTGCACTCGTCCCAATGCTCTTGGTCGGTAATCCATTCCCGAAGCTCCTCAATCAGCGTTTCGAGGAAGGTCCGGCGAAGCGGGTCGCCCTGGTGCGACCAGGCATCAAACTTTATGACCTTGCAGTCAGAGTGATCTTGCAGCTTCTTCTCCAGCAGGTTGACCACTGTGGACTTGCCTGACCCCCATACGCCCTCCAAGCCAATGCACCTACCGCCGGCTTTCGGTTGGTCTTCCAGGTCATCTTTAGAGCAAATGAGTTCAGCAATTGCATCGGCTACATGCTTGTGAGCGCCAAACTCATCCTTATCTGCTGGGGCATCCGGAAGCAGGTTGGTGCGGCATCTGGGTTCGGTGCTCATCATATCATCTCGGTTCGACGAACGGCTGGAATGAGACGTTCGCCAACAGCCCACTTGGCTGTAGCTTTATCATTTCCATTATAGCATAGTCGCTCAGGCCCTGCTACCTTACCGATCAAGGAAAAGGGTAGGTCTCAGACCTGTGCACACTGAATGAAAGGCCCCAGGGTTTTGGGCGCGGTCGTCCCGCATAAAGTTTGCATGTGGTCATGCCGATATTGGTACCAGGGCCGTAATGACTTAATGCAGCCGCGGCCTGCTGATAAATGCCGCGGGAGGTGCTGGCGTTGATAGAACGGGTTGATGCGGGAGATGGTGAGTCCGAGCAGCCGATGTTCACCACATGCTGGGAAGTGACTGGCTGTTCGCTGTCGAACTACATGGCGTGTCAGGCCTTCCAGCAGCGGAAGAACTGCCACGAGCTGGATAGGGTCGTCTGCTGCACGAAGCACAGGGATAACTGTCCGACCTGTCCGGTCTACATCGCGGTCAACAAGGTGCCGGTTCAGAAGATGCGCGTCCGCATATCCACCGATCGGTTCGATGTGGCGGGAACCGTGCATATGCCGCTTGGCATGAGGCTGTCGGATTACCTGAACAAGAATGAAAGACAGTTCGTGGTTATCACCGACGCCTGTATCACGAGTCCCGATCAGTCCGTGCAGGCGGTAGGGGATCGTTTCATGGTGGTGAGCAGGAGCCATATCGTAATGGCGTACCCGCTCGACGAAGACTAATCCGGAATTGCACGTTCGCTCATGCCAAAGCCGCGGCAAACAATAAGGCGGATCCGTCTGTCGGATCCGCCTTATTCAATGCGGCTGGGTCTAGCCCAGACGGCCCTACTTGCGTTTGCGGCAGGCGAGTCCGGCGAGTGCGAGTAGGCTAGTGCCAAGGGCAAGCACACCTGCCGGCTCTGGAATCAATGGTTGATGAGGTTCGTTGTCGCTGGAGCCTCCGGCGCCTCCGCCAGGTGCGCCGCCTCCGCCGCCTCCGCCGAATGCAGCAGCAGCGCCCAGGATGCCAACCGGCACAATCCAGCCGGGCAGCGATGCGCCTAGAGAGGAACTACCGGCGCCGGCCGGCAATGTGGTTCCCGGCACGTTTGCCGCAACCATGGTCCCCTGCTCCAGCGGCGTTGTGGTCAGTTGCGTCGGCGGTTGCTCGAGCACCTGGGTCACCACCGTCTCCTGGCCGGGCGTTGCGCTAATCACATTGGACAGGTCCCTTATGGGAGCTTCGGTCGTCAGTGTGGCCGACAGCGGATTCCCTGTCCCATATTGGAGGATCGGTATACCGGCCTTGTTTGCGAATACCTTCGTTCCTGCTTTGAGCTCCGTGGTCTTGCCGACTATGTTCCGCGACTCGTCCAGATAGTAGACAGTCAGCGTGGTGTTCTCGCTCAACGTTGCGATTTCCAGTTCCTTCCGGAAGTAGCTCAGCACCGAAGACGGGTCTGTGCGGAAATGCTTGGCGTAGCGCAGCGCGACGAGCCGACTTCTTTCAACCTGGTCTACCACTTGTGAGACGCTGGTTGCGGATTCTATGAGGAAGGCTCCTTCCCCAGCGGGCTTCGCCGTGGCTGTGCCGATCACGCCGAACGTGACGCATAAAACCACGAGGCCTATGAGTGCGACGCGTATTTTCATTTCTCCATTCACACTTTCCGACATCAAGGGCCACGTACAGAGGTTGCCTTGTGTTCCACAGTAATTCGCAGTCTCGTCAAGAATGTGTACTGCAAGAATCGGGCCAATGCGCCCTGATCGTGGGAAGATAGGGTCCCTTTTTTGCGAGTAGGTATCTATGGTGGGGAGTCTTAGCCTTGACAGGGGCGTTCATGCGTGCTAACATCAGGTGTATTCTTTAGGCCGCGGGCGCGCGGCCTATTGGGGGAAGACCACTAGGATCATCGGGGCTGAGTGCGTGAGACGATTCGCCGCGGAGGGCGCAGCGTTCCGCTCGCAAGATGATTGTCCAGCATAACAGGGTGGTCGCCAGTAGACAAGCATCGTAGAGGTCGTGGAGCTATGGCTGCATACCTGGTGACAGGTGGAGCTGGTTTTATTGGGTCGCATATAGTTGATCGCCTCGTCGAGCTGCGGCAGACGGTTCGAGTGCTCGACAACTTCTGCACCGGCAGGATCGAGAACATCGAGCATAGCCTGGACAAGATAGAGTTGATCAAAGGAAGCATCGTGGACATGGATACTGTGCGCAAGGCGGTTGAGGGAATGGATTTCGTGCTTCACCAGGCGGCTATTCCCTCTGTGCCTCGGTCTGTGGATGATCCGTTGGGCTCCAATGAGGCGAATATTACCGGTACGCTGAACGTTCTGATAGCGGCCAGGGACTCAGGCGTCAAAAGGGTTGTCTATGCGTCATCTTCGTCTGTCTACGGCGATACTCCCAGCCTGCCAAAGGTGGAAGATATGCCGCCGGATCCTCTATCGCCCTATGCACTGACCAAGCTGGCAGGGGAGTACTACTGCAAGATGTTCACCAAGCTCTACGGCTTGGAGACCGTGGTCCTAAGATACTTTAACGTTTTCGGGCCGCGACAGGATCCGAACTCTCAATACGCGGCGGTCATTCCGAAGTTTCTGATCTTGATGGCTGAAGGTCGTCGGCCGACTATCTACGGTGATGGGCTGCAGTCCAGGGACTTTACATACGTCGAGAACAACGTGACCGCCAATCTTCTGGCGTGCGAGCGGCCGGATGTCGCTGGAGAAGTACTGAACATCGCGTGCGGTGAGAGCTTTTCACTGCTTGATTTGGTGGACCATCTCAACCGCATTCTAGGTAAGTCAGTCAAACCTATGCTGTCTGCGCCGAGACCCGGCGATGTGAAGCACTCGTCAGCCGACATACAGAAGGCTCGCAGGCTCCTCGGGTTTTCGCCTGAAGTGGATTTCTATGACGGCCTTCAGAAGCTGGCTATCCGGTTCAGAGGTGGCGGTGCGAGAGCAACCAGGAACCATGTCTGAGGCTGTTACGTATATCAGTTGGAGCGTGTCTAACATGCGGTTCTGGGCCTCTCTGGGAAGGGCTGAGATGTGCCATAATAATTAGGGGGCAAGCCCGCAAGAGTCTCAGCTTGCACGTCTGACTGTCCGGGCGAAGAGCGTTTCTGGGTTTCGTGGCTTCCGGCCTTCAGATGGCTGCTCCCCGACTCGGAGGTGTGTGAACCATGAGGAGAATTGGTGTTCCGATACTTGCATCTCTCTCGCTGTTTGCCATGTGTCTCGCGGGAAGTGTGGCGCAGGATCAACCTAGTCAGCCTCCAACAGCGACTCCCAGTGCAGCGCCCGCTGGATCGCAAACGCCCCCGCTGGAGTACAAGCTTCAGCCCGAAGATATAATGCGGATAAGCGTCTGGGGCGAGCCGAATCTTGCCACCGAACTGACCGTGGATCCCAAGGGTTATGCGAGCATTCCCCTGGTAGGCCAGATATACGTGGAGGGCCTTACCCAACAGGATGTGATTGATAGGATCGCAAAAGGCTTGTCCGACTATCTGGTCGAGCCTAAGGTACAGATAGCCATGCTTCGCTTTCGCATGCCCAAAGTCCATGTGCTCGGGCAGGTGAGCCGCCCTGGAGTACACGAGATGAAGTGGGGCGACCGAGTCATGGAAGCGATCGCACAGGCGGGAAGCTTCACCGATATCGCATATCTGGAGGGATCCACGCTGACTCACGCTTCGAACGAGTCCGTACCTTTGGACCTGCGAGCGCTCTTCTACGGCGGCGACATGTCGAAGAACCTCCGCTTGGAAGATGGCGATACGATCTACATACCGGAAGATACCCTGAACTGGTACTACGTGCTCGGCGAGGTGCTGCGGCCGGGCAGGTATCGCCTGAAGGAAAACCTCAACGTGATGGATGCCATGTCTACCGCTGGCGGCCCCACTCAGCGCGGTAGCCTGAAGGGAACCTGCGTCGTACGCGGTGACCCGAAGAACCCGCAGCGGATCAAGGTTGATATCTCCAAGATGATCAAGTCGGCCAACCTGGCGCAGAATATCAAGCTGCAGCAGGGCGACGTGATTTTCGTACCCGAGACGTCCAGACCGGACTGGAATAGGATAGCAAGCGTGATCTCGGCGATCGTTAACTCAAGCTATCTGCTTCGTACTTGGGGAATGTAGCAGGGCAGAAAGGAGGCCGTACCTGAATGGAACTCTGGCGATACTACCGGATACTACGCAGGCGTAAATGGCTGATCATCATTGGTACAGCCATCTGTTTGATCATTGTGTGGGGGGCGTCGTACAGAAGCGGCCAAACCTGGGAAGCTTATACGACCGTCATGGAGAAGTCTCCGGGTGATGAGAAGATCAGCATCTTCGGTGGGCCCCTCTATCAGTATGATCCGAAGCTGCGGCTTGCAAACTTGTCCCAGTTAATCAAGAGCCGGACGGTGATGGAGCGTGCAGCGGAGACATTGGATCGGGAGGACCTGAGTTCCGACCCTGCAACAGTCCTTGGAACCCTGGAAGCCACACCTCTGCTTGATAGCTCAATACTGGTTATCAAGGTTCAATCCAACTTAGAGAGCGAAGCGCAAGCGACGGCGGATGTCGTAGCAACAGAGTTCATTCGGTTCTACAACGAGCTAAACTACGGTGGCGCCGCGCGATCCAGGGAGTTTATCAAGAGCGAGGTCCCAAAGGCGGAAGCCCGGTTGGACAAGATACGGGATGATCTGCGCAAATTCAAGGAAGAGAGTGGCGCAGTTATGATTACTCACCAGACTGACGTACTCCTTGGGCGGCTGTCGCAGATGCAAGCTAGTCTTGCCCAATACGAAGTAGCTACTGGTCAGGCGCAAGCCAGGCTGGCGGGGCTGAAGCCGGAGTTGGATAAGTTCCCTGAGACCCGCACCGCGTCTACCGCGATAAGCACCAACCCGGTGAGGCAGTCGCTGGAGATGGACCTAGTGAGGCAGCAGACGGAACTGCAAGGGATGCTCCGGCACCGTACTCGTATGCATCCGGAAGTCCAGGTCCTGGAAAAGCAGATCGCGCAGACCGAGACGAAGCTGAAAGAGGCGGACGAAACGATTCTGGCAAGCACGGTAAAGTCAGTTGACCCCGTCCGCGATAGCTTGATGCAGAGCTACGTGATCGGTCTTTCGGAGTATTCTGGGGTGAATGCTGCTCGCATTGCTGCGCAGCAGATAGTTGACTCGCTTAAGCCCGAGCTTGAATCACTTCCATACAAGGAAATGCGTGTAGCGCAGTTGACTCTCGAGGAGGAGAGTGCGAAGAATACCTACGGTTTGCTGCGGCAGAAGTATGATGAGGCGATGATCAGAGAGAAGGAGGCCGAGAACTTAAGTTCCGTTCACATAGTGGATACCGCAAAGACGCGGCCTGCCGACACGAGAAGGCGAATGAAACTCGGCATGGCCCTCGTATTGAGCCTGGTATTTTGCACGGGTGTGGCCTTGCTGCTGAATTACCTGGACAACACCGTAAAGACCCCCGCCGAGGCCGAGGAGCTGCTGAAGCTGCCCGTCTTTGCGGTTGTGCCGATAGCCAGAACCCACTCGCTTGCGAGAGGCAGGGATCTCCCGGCGATGGGCTCATCCTACCAAATGCTCTCCACCAATCTGCTGATCGCGCATCCTGATCTCGACGCCGGTACCATCTTGGTTGCCAGCGCCGAGCCCGACGTCGGCAGATCTACCACTGCCGCGAACCTTGCGATCACACTGGCAAGGGATGGGGCCAGAGTGATACTGGTAGATAGCGATCTGCGACAGCCGTCGCAGCATATCATTTTCGGCGTCGAGAATGACAAAGGGCTGAGCAACGTCCTGGCGGGCCAATTGCCGCTGGAGGATGCGCTTCAGCCGACGTCGGTTTCCGATCTGCTGCTGCTGCCGTCGGGTCCGCTGCCTGCAAATCCTGTGAGGCTGTTCCGGTCACCGGAGATGGCCAGGTTCGTAAGTGCGGTAAACGATCTGGCGGATTTCGTGATCTTTGACAGTCCGGCCGGGATTACGTTTGCGGACAGCACCCTGCTCGCTGCGCTGGTGAAGAACGTGGTCATCGTTCACTCCGCCGGAACCGTTCCAAGAGGCGCTGAGGAGGAGTTCCGCAGCAGGCTCGAACAGGTGAAAGCTAACATGATAGGGGCCGTCCTGAATATGGTCAGACCGGAGGATAGCCATGGGTATTACCACTTCAGGAGCGCGTATGAAGAATTGATGAGGGACGGCAAAGGCCCTGCTGCTTTGTCTGGCCGGGCTATCGGGGCTATACCAGAGGAAACCTCCGAAGAAGTGGATGAAGCCGGTACCACCGACTCGTAAGCCGGCATTCGTAGATGGTTGCAGGAGCTGGACAGAGAGGTTCGACATTGGAGGATGTGGGGACGGGAGGCCCGGAGACACATAACGAGACCTCGTGGCAGATATCGCCTAGACTCTCCCGATGGCAGTTGGCCGTCAAACGTGCGATTGACCTACTGTTGTCAGTGGCGGCGCTGTCCATTGTCCTGCCGCTCGGTTTGCTGATCGGCATCGTGATCAAGCTGGACTCGGAAGGGCCTGTACTATTCAGGCAGGCCCGCGTCGGCAGGGGCGGCAAGCGATTTACCCTGTATAAGTTCCGCTCGATGTTGAAGGGTGCGGATGACATAGTTGAAACGCTGGGTTCCCTGAACGAGGCAGGCGGCCCCGTATTCAAGATCAAAAGAGACCCCCGAATCACAAGAGCCGGAGGACTGCTTCGAAGAAGCAGCCTAGATGAACTGCCCCAGATCATGAATGTGCTTAGGGGAGAGATGAGCTTGGTTGGTCCCAGGCCGCCTCTTCCGCGCGAAGTGGAGAAGTACAACCCCTATCAGCTCGGACGGCTGACTGTGAAGCCAGGCCTTACGTGCCTGTGGCAAACACAGGGCAGAAGCAATATTGGATTCGAGAGGTGGGTCGAGCTGGACCTGGAGTACATTCGCAATCAGTCCTTGTGGCTTGATTTCAAGATACTGTTTAGGACGATACCTGCGGTCCTTAGGGGCACAGGAGCTTGGTGAGGAGCGGGCTGTCGGAATGCGTCCTGGCTTCGGCCATGCATGCTGGGTGGTGGCGGCGTTGAGCCGCCAGAATAATGAATTGGAGCAAATCCCGTATGGAAAGTGTAAGCGACGCTCAGCAATCTGCAGTCGCGTGCAAAGAGCTGACCTTTCGTGATATCAGATGGCCTGCGTATATCCCAATAGCGATAGGCATTGGCCTTCTGATCTGGCTGTACATGCCGATTTTCAGATGGTGGCACGGCATGTGGAGGATGGAAGACAGCTACTATTCGCACGGCTACCTGATCCCTCCCATTTCTGGTTTCGTCGTGTGGTTGAAGAGGAAACGCCTGAGTGAGATGGTCGTCCAGCCGTGGGGACCGGGCTTCGTGCTAGTCGCATTCGCGCTGATAGGCGCCATCGTTGCGGCCTGGGCCAGTGCGTCCAGCGTGTGCGGCTTGACGGTTCCGCTGGCGGTCGCCGGGATTAGTCTGGTCCTTCTCGGTTGGGCTATTACCAGGGAGTTGGCATTTCCGATCGGCTTTCTGTATTTCATGTGCGTCCTGCCGACGTTTCTCCTCACGATGATCAGCTTCCGGATACAGATGCTGTCCACGGCTGGCGCGACTTTGATTCTTCGCGCGCTCACTTTCGATGCTTACCACGAAGGTGCCAGCATCATCCTGCCGAACGTCACTGTATTGGTCGGTAGTCCCTGCAGCGGGTTCAGAATGTCCATCACGCTGCTCGCTCTTTTGGCGTTGTTCCTGTTCCTTACGGAGGGGCCGCGCTGGGGACGAGTGTTTCTCCTCTTTGCTGCCATCCCGTTGGCTGTGTGTGTGAACTCGATCAGGATAGCCATGGTAGCCTTAGTAGGCGAGTTTATGGGCGATGGCGCGATGCGGTTCTTCCACGATCAGATCGCGGGGCCCATCGAGATAGTGCTGGCGTTTACGATGCTCTTGCTGCTCGCAAGGTTGGTCAAATGTCTAAAATTCAACTCCATGCTTATGTCCTCATAGTGCTATTCGGGCTGGCTATCGCTGGTGCAAGGCTTCCGAAGTCCGCGGTGGCCGGTGGGCCGCCAAAGACGGAATTCGAGAAGATTCCGCTGGAGTTCGCAGGCTGGTATGGCAGCAATGGCGAGTTTCCTCCGGCGACGCAAGAAGCGCTCCCCACATGCAGTCTCCTGCTCCGGTACTATGGGCACGAGGACGGATATGGGCCTGTCGAGCTGGCCGTCGTCTATGGTACGGACTTAGGAGACTTCCACCAGCCCGAGTTCTGCCTCGAAGGGCAGGGATTACAGAGGCTCTCAAGCGGCCATGTGCGTATCCGGAACGCCGATGGTACTTCGTTTGTTGCGGTTAGCCTGATAATGGAACGCTATGGCGGCAAGCGAGCCTTCGTGTTCTGGTTCGCTTCCAAGGGAACTACGTCTACGTTTCTTGGAAGCTACAAGACGAAGATCTTCTTGAATAGGTTGCTGCGGCGGAAGATCGAGCCTTCTGCGATGGTGAGGCTGTCAACCGACGTAGTTGGCCCCGACGAAGAGGCCAGCAAAGAGGCCATTGACGAGCTTGTCGGCTTCGCGGAGATGGTCGTGCCGTTCCTGAGGGAGGAGTTCACCGCGGGGACGTCATGAGCACAGAGCAAAGTACCGTTACGGCCATTGAGGAAGTCGAAAGATTGTCTATGCTTGGTCAGCTTCGGAGGCTGGTAGGGCATTCGGCCATCTATGGGCTGGGGCTGGTTGGGTCCAGCATCGCAACCCTGATCTTGACCCCCGTGTTCCTCCATCGTTTTAGCCGCGCAGAATACGGCATGTTGGAGGTACTTAACGTTTTATCCTCGATGCTCTTCAGCTTCCTGCTGCTCGGCGTCGGGGCGGTGCTCATGAAGGTTTACATCAATGACTGCAGGGATGACGAGGAGCGAAGGCTGTTGACGACCTCAATAGCGATATTCATGGGCGCCATGGTCTTGCTCCTCGTAGTGCTTTCGTATGTCTTTTCAAAGCCGTTAGCGGCGCTGCTGTTCAAAGATGGACGGTACGCGCTCCTCGTGCTACTGGCTGCGTCCTCAAGTGGTGCGCTGCTAGTTCAGCAGATCGCCTTGCTTTGTTTGAGGGCAAAGCAGTGGCCTGGCAAGTTCGCCGTTGTTACCATATCCCATCTGGCGATGATGGTGGCGCTGAATGTCTACTTTGTGTGGATGCGAAGTCTCGGGGTTCTGGGCGCACAACTGGCATCGGTGCTAGCTTCCGGGGGGGGCCTGGCGCTGGGCTTCTTCCTGATCAGGTCTGAGCTGGTACCGAGGTTTTCCTACGGCATATTAAGGCATGTCCTGGCGCTGTCTCTCCCGCTGATTCCGGCGTCCGTCGCGCCATGGGTGTTGAATGTATCGGATAGGTACTTCTTAAACCATTCCTGCGGACTTTCGAGCACTGGGTTGTACGCCGTGGGCTACAAGGTCGGAATGCTTGGGATCATAATACTCATCAACGCTTTCCAATTGGCATGGGGCCCCCTTTTCTACGCAAGTGGTGGGGATAGGAAGACGCCAAGGCTGTGCGCCAGCGTGCTAAAGTACCTCGTCTTAGTATTGGTTACCGGGGGCATGATGGTATCTGTGTTTGCGCGCGAGATACTGCATCTGATAGCTAGGCCGGAGTATTGGAATGCAGGCTGGATTGTGCCCTACGTTGCTATATCCTATGTGTTCTTCGGAGCGCAGTTCTATACGATACCGCTGTTTATCAGGCTGAACCGCGGGAAGTGGCTGAGCTTGATTATGGGCTGCGCTGCGGTAGTCAATTTATCTTTGAACTTTATCTTAATCCCGCGGTTCGGCATAGGCGGAGCCATCGCGGCTACCCTGGCTGCGTTCTCTCTGCAGACGGTTTTCAGCTTTTCGCTCGTCAACCGCTTCTATCCTGTGCCCTATCAGTATGCGAATCTGGCTAAGACGTTGGTAGCGGGCGCGTTGCTCTGCTTTGTTTTTCGCGGCATCCCGGTAACCTCCATAGCAAGCTTTTCGTTGAAGTCGTTAGTGCTGCCTGCTTTCGCTCTGCTCCTTCTCGCTTCGGGATTCTTCAGCCGCAGGGAGCTGGAAGTGATGCTGAGCATCCCCGGGAAGGTGGTGCGAAAGCTGTGTCCGCAGTGCAGTAAGGCTGTGTAGATAGCCTGCAGTGCGGGCTTGGGTTTCTAGGAAAGGAGTGCTCAATGGGTTCCTGCCTTGGTACCACGACAAAAGAAGCGCTTGAGAACTTGTTCTCCTACCTGGAGACGGAGTACGAGGAAATTGATAGCTTCCTCGATACCATGCCGGTTTTTTTCTAACCTATTCGGCCATTCGTATGTCGTGGCGGGGCGTAGCCCGCACAGCGGAGGATAATCGGTAGCGGGTATTGTCATGTACAAGCAGTATTCGTCTCTAATCTGCGAAGAGGACGAAGATCGCTTCATGGCGGATTACTGGACCAAGCAATGGTCCGCCTTGAGCACGGAGCGCCAGCTGTCGCATATCGGCTCTTCCGAACTCTGGCCCATATTCCGTCGCTACTTGGACCCCGAACAGGGGATTATCGAGGCGGGCTGTGGATTGGCGCAGTGGGTGGTTTTCCTGCAGCAGGGAGGCCACAATGTCGTGGGGGTAGATATCTCTCTGCCGGCGCTTGTCTCTGCGAAGCGCGCCTTTTCCGATATCGAGCTTCTGCAGTGCGATGTACGTAGGCTGCCATTTCCGGACGGTAGATTTGGCGTATATATGTCGCTCGGTGTTGTCGAGCATCTCGAGGGCGGCCCTGATGAGGTCCTACAAGAAGCCGTGCGGGTGCTTCGGCCGCACGGACTTTTGCTCATCGCGGTTCCGCTCCATACGTGGTTGACCCAGAAAGCCGCGGTGAAACGTCAGAAGCGTGAGGGGAACGCGCGGTTCTTCCAGTACCTGTATACACGTAGAGAGTTAGAAGAACTGCTGAAGAAGAACGGTTTTGCGACCCTGGAGATGCACTCCTGGGATTGTGCGTACACAATGCGTTGTCTCTTTCCGAATCTCTATGAGAAGGCAAGTGAAAGCTGGCGTCGGGCGTCTGGATTGAACAAAGCCGCTGTGGTGGCCAGCAAGGTGATGTGGCGTATATTGGGCAAAGCTGCCCCGCGCGGCCTATGCGGGCATATGCAAGTGGCCGTTGCCATTCGATCGTAAGCCACCTCGAAGGCTGGGAAGCCGTGCGCGAGGTCGCTCAGCCTTGGGGAGATTGAGGTCTCACGCGGCCGCGTGGGACATTCGTGCGGAAGTTGTATCTGTAGGCATTGCGCCCAGCGGCCCGCGAGGAGGAACGCTGTGAAGGCAAACGTTTCAGGGGATCAACGAATCGAAAGATGGGCCACTTATCTGTCAGCCCTTGCGCTTGCGGCATACCTGGTCTTGTCTTTGTGCTATGTCGTTCTGCTGCCGGCGCCGGAGGTCTATGCCGATGCCGCACTCTATGATGGACTTGCGCTGGATATGCTGAGAGGCAATGGCTTCGGCAGCACTTACCGGACCCCGCTGTATCCGGCTGTTCTTGCTGGGATATACTTTGTCTTTGGGCATAGCCATGGCGCGGTGTACGTGATACAGGCGCTTGCGAACGCCGCCAGCCTTGCTCTCCTTATGCTCATCAGCTACCGAGTATTCCGCACTCGGATTGTCGGGCTGGCTGCTTCTGGCCTGTACATCATATACAGGCCGTTCTACGTGTCATCGGTCCTGTTGCTCACTGAAAGCACAGCGATGCTCCTGGTGGCGGCGATGGTGCTCAGCGTCCTAGCGGCGCTCGAGCGTCGCACGCTGGGCAGATTTCTGTTGGCCGGAGTTCTTGCGGGGCTTTTGTCGCTGTCCAAGGCGGTAGCTATACTCTATCCGCTTGCGCTGGTCCTGGTAATTCTCGCATCGCGCTCGAAAGGCGAGAGGAGCCTGGGACTTGTTCTGGCAATGTTGGCCGGAACCATGATCGTGATACTGCCATGGACCATCCGCAACTATAACGTCACCAGACAATTTGTGCCCATTGCCACTGGAGGCGGGTTCAACTTCTGGGTCGGAAATTGGGAGGGTTATTACCAGAAGACAGAGTGGGTCTGGCGGCAGTATCCTCCGCAGTTGGCCAAAAAGCTCGCAGGGAAATCGGAGGCGGAGCAGGATGCGGTTTTTGTGCACGAAGCCCTGCGGAACCTGAAAAGTAAACCCCTCAAAGGTCTGGAGCTTGCCGCTAGGAAGTTTACTAGTCTATGGTTCGCGTTGGGACGGGGCAATGTCTACATGGCCGAGGGCATTCCGATTCGGCTGCCACTTCGAAAGACTTCGTACCTGGAGATTCTGATTATGCTGGCAGCTCTGGTCTCCCTTCGACTCAAAATCCCAGATTGGAGGCGCAAGGCTCTTCCGGTGGTGGTTCTCTTAGTGTATTGGACTGCTGGTTACGTTGCGACGACCGCTCAATCTAGGTACGCTGTTCCGGTGATGCCTTATCTGATGATGTTCGCGGCATACGCTGCTTACCGAGCGAGCGTGTGGGTTTTCGGTAAGCTGCGCCGCCCTGCAGACGCGAGGGGAAGCTATGCGTAGGGGACTTCGATGGAAAATATTGCACGCCCTGGAGGCGCGGGCACTTGCGATCGGGCGAATCGTGATGCGCTCACGCCCTGTGCGCTGGCTCGCGAGCCGGACTGTGGTAACCTGGGCGGTTCGGGTTCTGACTATTGGGTGGAACCTGGTTACCAGGGGGGTATGGCGGCCCCTTAAACGCGCATTCAGGCGAGTCCGCAAGTTCCTGGGTCGGCACGAGGTCTTCCCATGGCTGCTGACTTGTGCCGTCTGCATCGGGTTAGGTGCAGCGATCCTGCAGCACATGTCTTTAGTTAGATTGGCGGCGGGGGCGCTGGCTGCCTGCGCCTTCACGATGATCAGCTTTGTCTCTCCACCGGCTGGGCTCGTCATGTGGCTGCTGTTCTCGCCCTTCCTTAATGTTCTCATCCGTTTCCATTTTCTTGCCGGCACCCCAGTGGTTACAGGTGACAAGGTTTGCTTGGTGGTCCTGTTACTTATCTATCTGGTGCATGCAAGGCGTGAATCCAAGGCCGAACCGAACGCGCTTCTGCACATCGCTATGTTGGTATTCCTAGGCGCCATGTGCCTGTCGTCCTTCTCCGCGCAGGGGACGCCCAAGAGGGCTATACAGGTGGTTTTGGATAGTTACGGCGCACCATTTCTAGCATATCTCTTGGCACGACGGTGGATCACGGGCCGCAAGGAACTGCGCTGGACCTTCGCGGTTATGCTGATTGTAGGCGTGTACTTTTGCGCGTTTGCCATACCGGAGCACTGGACCGGCAGGAGCCTGTTCACGCGTAGCGGCAGGCCTGCGTGGATCGAGGAAGAGTTAGGGACGGTGAGGGTGCAGGGCCCTGCCGAGTCGCCGGGCGAATTCGGGGTAGTGGTGGCGACGGCAATGGCATTGGCGGTTGCGTTGCTTTCGTCGAGTCGGGGAGCGGGAAGGCGCTTCGTCTATTTCTCTGTGATAGCTCTGTGCGGCACGGGCGTGGGTCTCACACTCCGGCGCTCTGTATACGTGGCTGCTTTCTTGGCGCTGATCGCCATGCTGCTATCCAGCAGCAGGATCCGCAGAAATGTGGCAATTCTACTCGCCGTTGGCGCACTAGTTACGCTGGTCAGCTGGCCCCAACTGTCTACCAGCAAGTTCTACTCGGAGCGCATAGTAAGTGTCGGGCCGCTGTATTCCAGAGCTGTTGTGCAGGCGACCGCGTGGAATATCTTCAAACATCACCCAGTCTTCGGCATTGGCGAGGGCAACTTTGCGGATGCCGTGAGGCAGTACCTCACACCATACAAGGGCCTCGCTGTGTTCCACGCGAGCCAACTGGAGTCGCCGCACAGTTCTTACCTGCGCATAATGGTGGAAGGGGGCTCAGTAGCGTTCGTCCCTTTTGTGTTGGTGCTAGTATTCATGCTCTCGACGTCGCTTCGGGCGTACAAGCGCGCGAGAGGACCAGGGCTCTTCGGTCGGGATGGCATCGTCATTTTCTGGGGGATTTCGCTCGGTCTGCTCTCGCAGGCAGCGAGCACAGACACATTTCAGTACAGCCATTACCTGATGGACTTCTGGTTTTTCTACTTCGGTGCGCTTGCCGGCGTACACTTGCAAAAGGGGACACAGGAAACCGAAGAGCATAAGGGCGTACCGGCAAAGCTTCAGGCAAGCAGTTCTGCTGGCATAATCAGGAACGAGGGCTGATGCATTGCGGCGCGGCGCGCCATGAGCCGGCCCTGGGTAAGCGAGTGACAATGCGAACAGACGAAATTGAGATCTCAGGCGAAGCGCGTAGGGTTGCTGATGGCCGTGTAAGGCGGGCCTTACATCTACTGTTGGTCGGGCTTACGGATTCGGCAGCGATCCAGGCCTTCCGCTACGTATTTGTGGGCGCTGTAGCAACAGTGGCGGACATGGCTACGCTGGGAGTGCTCACGGAGGTCTTCCATATCTATCCTCTGATTTCGGCAGCGTTCGCCTTCATAGTCGGGTTGGCCGTGAACTATGCGATGAGCATACGCTGGGTGTTTGCATCGCGAAGGCTGGGCAGTGCGACTGCCGAGTTCACAGTCTTTGCGATTATCGGCGTGGCCGGCCTCGGCCTTACGGAGCTGATAATGGGTGTAGGCATGCATGTTATTCATCTGCACTATATGGTGGCCAAGGTAGCGGCGGTGGTGATCGTTTTCATCTGGAACTTCGGCGCGCGGCGGACGCTCTTGTTTAGGAAGAAGGAGTCAAATGCCGGATAAGAAATCGGATAAGAAATTTGTTGTTATCGGAGCAGGGCCGGCCGGGTTGGCTGCGACGTATACGCTTTCCAAGCAGAGCATACCCGCCGTCTGCCTGGAGGCGGACACTCAGGTCGGCGGCCTGTCCAGAACAGTGGAGTACAAAGGCTTCCGCTTCGATATCGGAGGGCATCGGTTCTTTACCAAGATTCGGGAGGTTGATGCCTTGTGGCGGGAGGTCCTGGATGCCGATTACCTCCGAAGGCCGCGCCTGTCGAGAATTTACTATAGGAACAAGTTCTTCAATTATCCCTTGAAGCCGGTGCAGGCATTGTTCGGCCTCGGCCTGCTGGAGTCGGTGCGCATCCTGGGCAGCTATGCCGCCGCCAAGATACATCCCAGCGTCCCGGAGGTCAATTTAGAGCAGTGGGTCTCGAACCGGTTCGGGAAGCGGCTGTTCACGATTTTCTTTAAAACTTATACGGAGAAGGTCTGGGGATTGCCGTGTACCGAGCTCAGCGCGGAATGGGCTGCTCAGCGGATAAAGAGCCTATCTCTGGTATCGGCGCTGATGAATGCACTCTTCAAGCGCGGCGGCAAAGGCCAGATCACAACGTTGATCGAGGAGTTCGACTATCCCAGACTGGGGCCCGGCCAGATGTACGAGGCCATGGCCGCCAAGGTCGAGAAGATGGGGAATCAGGTTGCGATGGGCCGCAAGGTGATCAAGCTGTGCCGGGAAGGGGAGCGAATCCTCGAAGCTATCGCGCAAACCGACGGTATGCGAACGGAAAGCTTCTCCGGCACGGATTTTGTGTCCACAATGCCCCTCTCGGAGCTGGTGCTCGCCATGGATCCTCCCGCGCCTCAGGAAGTCCGAACAGTGGCTGAGAACCTGAGCTACCGGTCAATAATAACTGTCAATCTTCTCATTGATCGGGAGAAGCTCTTCCCCGATACCTGGATATACGTTCATTCTCCGGAAGTGCGCATCGGCCGTATACAGTGTTACAAGAACTGGAGCCCGTACATGGTGCCGGATCCAAGCAAGTCCTCCCTGGGCCTGGAGTACTTTGCTACCGAGGGAGACGATCTCTGGAACGCGCCGGACGAGGAGCTCATACAGATGGGTGAGGAGGAGATCAGCCGCCTGGGCCTGTGCCCTCGGGAGAGCATCGTGGACGGCTTTGTCGTTCGGATGGCCAAAGCTTATCCCGTCTACGATTCGGCTTATGTCAAGAGCTTCAAGTGCATCCCCGAGTGGGTGAAGACCCTTCGCAACCTCCAGCCCTGTGGACGATATGGGCTGTTCCGTTACAACAACGCCGATCACTCCATCCTGTCCGCGATGTATGCGGTAAGGACCCTCCTCGGCGAACCAGGCTGCGATGTATGGAGCGTCAATACAGAGGAGGAATACCACGAAGAGGACCGAGGAGGCGACGCGGGCGGCAGAGTGTGATGCCGCCCCCGCCGGCGAGAGCGTGACGCGTACCGTCAACATGCAGAAACCCCACATATGCTTTGTGTCGGATTCCAAGCCAACCTACAGCCTGCTGAGCGGTGAGCCTAGTAGCCTGGTAGGTGGTGCAGAGCTGCAGCAGAGCATAATCGCGTCCGCCCTGCGGGATCTGGGATACTCGGTGACATTCGTCGTGCCGGATTGTGGCCAGCCGGATAAGGTGGTCACAGACGAAGGGATCACATTGATCAACGCGCGTTTCTTGCTTGGAGGTATACGCGGGCTCACTTACCTGGATCACGTACTTCGGCTGTTTCGAGCCATGAAGAGGGCCGACGCCGATATCTACTACCAGCGGATTGGCGGCCTCACTACCGGCGTCGCTGCGCTTTTCTGCAAGCTGAAGAGAAGGCCTTTCGTATTCTCAGTAGCAAGCAACATGGACCTGGACGGCACGTTGAAGATCCAGTTCCGGCCACACTACTACATAACATACAGGTACGGCCTGAAGCGGGCGACCTTAGTTGTAGTGCAGACTGAGGATCAACTCCGGCTGCTTAAGCAGACTGCCGGAAGAGACGGAATCCTGATCAGGAGCACTTTCTCGGTTCTTGATCGGGCTGAGCGCCAAGGAGTCCGCCGCCACGTGCTCTGGGTTGGCAATCTCAGGGCTGTGAAGCGTCCAGACTGGTTGGTGGAGTTGGCAATCAGACTGCCCCAGTACAGCTTCGTCATGGTAGGCGGACCTAAGGTAGGCGAGGAGGCTATGTTCGACAGGATCAGGGCCGCCGCTCGCGAGATGCCGAATCTCCGAGTGACGGGCGCTGTTCCTTATGACGAGATAAGCCAATACTTTGCTGAGGCGAGGGTGCTGGTAAACACCTCTTCTAATGAAGGTTTCCCGAACACCTACCTTCAGGCATGGTGCAGGGGCGTTCCGGTTGTCGGCACATTCGATGCGGATGGCTTGATCTCCAAATATGGGCTCGGGCGGCACTGCTCCACCATAGAGGAGCTTGTGCAAGCAGTGGATGAGTTCATGAAGGACGAAGTGCTTCTCGCCTCTGTCGGGGAGAAGGCTATCCGATATGTTGAAGAGCATCACAGCCCTGAAGCTGTCACAGCCCAGTATGACAAGTTGTTCATGAGTCTCTACGCGACAGGGCGAAACACGCCCTAGGATTCGTGACCAACGGTCTGGCTGCGTTCGCGAAGCTGTTCGTCGGGAAGAAGCCCTGTCTCGCGTACCTGCCGCGGACACAGCCACGGTGCACCGGGAGGATTGACATGGTGGATGAATCCGTAGAAAGACGCCAACGAGCTCTGGAGGAAAGGTGGCGGAAGATCCTGCTGGAGGAGCCGACCGAGGAGAACTTCGCCAAAGCCTATGACGCAATCCATGAGTTTATGTTGGAGCTCGGCAAGTCTGTTGGGAAGTCGGAAGGGGCGATATACCGGGGTACCGTGAGCTTCGCGGGCAAGGTCATCGCGCGCCTGGTGGGTCGGAATAAGGACTTGCTCGAGATAGGCTGCGGTGACGGTTCGCTCGCGTTTCTGTTGGCGGAGAATGATAATCGTGTAGTGGCTGTAGACGTCTCGCCTCTGGCTCTGGCCGTCTGCGCGGAAGAGAAGACCAGGCGCGGCGAGTCGAGGGTTACCTTCGAACGAGGCGAAGCTACCGACACGCGTTGCCCCGATGAGGCTTTCGACTTTGTCCTCTCTCAGGACTTGATTGAACACTTACCGCATAATCTTGTTGAGGCCCATTTGCGGGAGGCGTACCGAGTTTTGAAACCGGGAGGAAGCTATGTCTTCTGGACGCCCAGTAAGCTGTACGGCAGCACCTCGATGGGCCTGCATTTGAAGGAATACGATCTGAAAGATGCGATTGAAGCAGTGGAATCAGCCGGGTTCAAAGCCGTCTGGGTTGATGCTCGTTTCTACAAAGTGGGGATCGTTGCCAGAATGCCTGCATTTGTCAAACCCATTGCATACGCCTACGAGGCTCTGCTGAGAAAACTGCGAGTTGATCTGCTGCCGATGGTGGCACGGCAGATGCTCGCGCCGCCGATACTGATACAGGGCGTCAAGCAGGACATCAAGCAGGACATCAAGCAAGACATGAAGCGGCGCTCGTAGAGACGCCTAGAAAGGGACTATGATGGGGCCTTTTTCTGGAGACAGTGAATCTCAAGCAGGCGTACAAGCCACGAATCCCATGCCGGATGAATCCATGGTTGCGGTAGCCGGACTAGGCTATGTTGGCCTTCCGCTCATCGTGGAATTCGCTGGTGTGGGATTCACGGGCATCGGGATAGACGTTGACCCTAAGAAGGTGGAGGCCGTCAACGCTGGCACATCGTACATTCCGGACGTGCCGGGCGAGCGTGTCGCTGCGCTGGTGGCGGCAGGTAAGTTGAGCGCAACCTGCGACTTCTCGCGTGTTGGGGAAGCTGATGCTATCATAATCTGTGTGCCGACGCCCCTGAGGAAGACCAAGGAGCCCGACGTCTCGCATATCCTGGCTGCCTGCGATGAAATAGCGAAGTATCTGAGAGCAGGGCAAATCGTCATACTGGAGAGTACCACGTATCCGGGGACTACTGACGAGGTTATCCTGCCGTTGTTCGAGTCCGCCACTGGCGGAAAGGTCGGCAAGGACTTCTACCTAGCCTTTTCTCCTGAGCGCGTTGACCCGGGGAACAAGCAGTTCCAAACCAGGAACATCTGCAAGATAGTCGGCGGCGTGACCCCTGAGTGCACCCGTAGGGCTGCTGCGCTGTACAGCCGGGCCGTCGAGCGCGTTGTCCCGGTATCCAGTGCGCGGGTCGCTGAAACCGCGAAGCTGATGGAGAACACATATCGAAGCGTGAACATTGCCCTCGTGAACGAAATGGCTCTCCTGTGCCGCCACCTGGGGATAGACGTGTGGGAGGTCATAGACGCAGCGGCGACCAAGCCGTTCGGGTATCAGGCCTTCTACCCAGGACCAGGCATTGGAGGTCATTGCATCCCTCTCGATCCCTACTACCTGACCTGGAAGGCCAGGGTAAGCGGCTTCGAGGCGAAGTTCATCAGCCTGGCGGGAGAGATCAACTCCACCATGCCGCAGCACGTGGCTGCGCTGATCTGCGACGCGCTGAATGACCAGGGCAAGTGCGTCAACGGCACGCGAATCCTTATCCTTGGTGTCGCCTACAAGAAGAATGTAAGCGATGTGCGCGAGTCGCCCGCCCTCGAGATCATGTCCATCCTGCGCGCCAAGGGCGCCGACATACGTTACTCAGACCCGTATGTGCCGTCGCTGGTGGTTGATGGTCATACCTATGAGGCTGTCCCGGCTGATGCCGCCGTGCTCCGCGAGGCGGACTGTGCGGTGATCGTCACAGATCACGATGCGTTCGACTACAAGTCCATCGGTGAGCATTGCAGCCTGATCGTGGACGCGCGCAACGCGATGAAGGGTGTGCGGCAGCCCGCGGCCAGGGTGGTGAAGCTTTGAGCCGTGAGCCTGGTCCGTCGAGGGGTGAAATGCCGGCTGAAGCGATGCAGTCCGAGAATCTGAGAGTCCTGATGTGCAACAAGTTCTTCGTCCCCGTTGGCGGCGCAGAAACCGTCATGTTCGAAGAGCTGAAAATGCTTGAGGCGAATGGACATACGGTCATTCCATTCGCCATGCAGCGCGCCGACAATCTTCCATCTCCGTATTCGAAGTATTTTGTGTCGCAGGTTGACTACAACGAGTCTGGCAGGTCCAGTGCGAGGAGCCTCCTGAGGAGCGCGGTGAATATTATCTACTCGACCGAGGCCGCACGCAAGATATGGGATCTGGTGCGCGAGGTGCGGCCCGATATCGCACATCTGCACAACATATACCATCAGCTATCGCCTTCTATCTGCGTGGCGCTTCGACGCGAGGGCGTGCCGATGGTGATGACGCTGCATGATGTCAAGCTCCTTTGCCCTGACTACCTCTTTCTGAGAAATGGCGCGATTTGCGAGCTCTGCGGCGGTGGCAAGTTCTACAACGCCGTGCGGTACAAGTGCGTTAAGGGTTCGCGCGCGAAGAGCATGATTTGCTGCATCGAGATGTACGTTCACAAGCTGTTCAAGCTCTATGATAGGAACATTGACATCTTCATCGCTCCCAGCGAGTTCCTGCGGAACAAGCTGCTGGAGTATGGCCGGCTGCCTGCAGAGCAAATAGTCCACATTCCGAACGCTATTGACCTCGACGCTTACACTCCGTCGTACTCGAACCAGGGATACTGCCTGTTCGTCGGCCGGCTTGCCTCGTACAAGGGCATCATGACGCTCATGCGTGCGATGTCTGGGAACAGGCATGTTCAGTTGCGTGTTGTCGGTGACGGTGATGCCAGACAGCAGGCGGAGGAGTTCAAGAAGCTGCATTCCTTGGACAACGTGACTTTCGGCGGCTTCCAGACCGGAGAAGTCCTGAGGAGCATCGTCCAGGGAGCTGCTTTCATGATAGTTCCATCAGAGTGCTATGAGAACTGCCCGATGACCGTGCTGGAGGCGTTTGCGACTGGAAAGCCGGTCATCGGAAGCCGTCTCGGAGGCATCCCTGACATCATAGATGATGGAGTAAACGGTCTGCTGTTCGAGCCTGGCAACGCGGACGATCTGGCGGAGAAGATATCGTATCTCGCCGGTCAGCCGAAGCTGTTGGTAGGTATGGGCAAAGCGGCAAGGGCCAAGGTGGAGAAGAAATACTCGCCGCAAGAGCACTTAGAGAGCCTCCTGTGCGTGTACGAGAAGGTGATCAGGCTCTACAGGCACTGATGCCCTTTGCTCAACCTTACTCGCAGTGAATGCGAGTGTTACAACTTTTCAACCCGTGCGAATGAATTCGCGGACTACCACACCGCGAAGTCCCCCTGCGGGGACTCCCCAATGGTTGAGTCCGCGGAGGCGGACTTTGTGTAGTTGTTGGCGCGGTTTTAACCGCACGGCCACAAGGAAGATTATGGCAAGCGAAGACAAGCAGAGAATCACAGTCTTGCACCTTATCGGATCGCTGCAGGTCGGCGGAGCGGAGCGGCAGTTGGTTTCCCTCGCGCCGCTCTTCAATCCGGAGAGGTTCAGGATCATCGTAGCTACCATGCAGACGCGCGATACATTGGCCGGAGCGCTAGCCGGAACGCATGTGGAATGCAGGTCACTGAACTTCAGGATGAGGCGCTTCATCTCCGGCGTTTGGCGGCTCTGTTCCTTGTTGAAGCGGGAGAAAGTGGACATTCTGCACACGCATATGTTCCATGCCTCGCGGTATGGGAGGATCGCCGGCCTGTGCGTGCGGGTGCCCCTGATGATAGCCACCGACCACGGCCAGGAGCTTTGGAAGAAGCCGTGGGACATAGCCTTCGAGAAGTTTGCGAACAAGTACACGGCTCTGCGGATAGCTGTATCGCAGGATGTCGCAGAGATTCTGAGTACCAGGGAGTGCGTGCCGGAGAATAAGCTCCTTGTGATACCTAACGGCGTTGATGTGGAGCGGTTTCAGGCTGGCAGGTTTGGGCGCGAATCGGTCAGGAATCAGTTGGGCCTCCCTGATGGAGCAGTAGTGGTGGGAACGGTCGCACGCCTGGCGGAGCCCAAGGCTCTCCATATTCTTATCGAGGCGGTCGTGCAGGTCTCGAAGTCCCTCCCGCAAGTGCGACTTGTGATCGTGGGAGACGGACCGCTGAGGGGCGATCTCGAACGCTGCGTGGCGGATCGGGGGGCTAGCGATCGTGTGTTGTTTACCGGATTGAGGTCTGACATCCCGGAGGTGCTTGCCGCGTTCGACATATTTGCACTTTCCTCGATATCCGAGGGCCTGCCCGTATCCCTTCTGGAGGCAATGGCCGCCGGCAAGCCTGTTGTGGCCACCAGGGTAGGGGGGATACCTGAGGTAGTCAGCGACCGCCGGGAAGGTTTGCTTGTGCCTTCCGGCGATCCGAAGGCATTGGCTGGCGCGATACATGAGCTGGCCTGCGATCCCGAATTGGCCTGCCGCTTGGGGCAGCAGGCATCGGAGAAAGTGGCCGCCGAATACTCTATCGCGGCCACAGTGCGCACACTGGAAGAGGTCTACTGCTCCTTGCTGGATCAGGCGAGGGGGGCGTAATGAGCGAAGCGCAGCGCAGCGGCCATAGTCGGCAAGAACACGGTGATAACGGTTCACGGCCTGGGGCTGGCAGCGAGAGAAGTGGTGTCCAGGAGCACAACTACGACAGTATCACCGAGAAGACCGAGATGAAGAAACTGCAATACGGCTGGCTGGGAGTTATGGGATTATCCTTCTGGTTCTTCCTGGGTTTCCCGTTTGCGCACCACAACGAGTCCTATATCTGGCAAGTGGTGCTTGACAAGCTGGGCCTTATAGATTTCATAACTGTGAAAATGCATCCATTCCCATTCGGCACGCGGCCCCTCGGCCAGGCAGTAGTCTGGCTTGTGTATAAAGCCTCCGGCGGCTCGATCTACCCGCAGCAGATCTTCAACTATCTGGTGGCCGTTGCGGCGTGGTACATCCTTTTCCTGGCGGCAAAGGAGAAGAGGGTATTATCGCTCGTGTCCCTGGTGGTAGGTGGGACCCTGTTCTCCGGCTATCTTTACCTATTCCATATCCATGGGGTATGGTACAGCCCCACGCTTCTGCTCATAGCGGTATGGTTCCTCTGGTACCCGGAGATGCTGACCGATAGGAAGTATCTGTGGACGTCAGTTCTCGCCTTTGCGGCAGCGCTTTTCCACACCAGCGCACTCCTGATCCACGCTGCCTTCAGCATCGGCCTGCTGTTTGAGAGGTGGAAGACCCTGACGAGGGGCCAATGGATCCTTGTAGGCGCCTCCACCCTGTTGGCGTTAGCGTTGATCAGGCCACTTAGTGCTGCGGTCGATCCAGGCTGGCGCATGCAGTACGTGCTCGGCCTGTACTCGTACAGGACGACAGAGATCAACTCCCTGCTCTCAAGTGTCGTCTTTCTGCTGGGTCTGCTAACGGCTGCGAGTTTCAACCTGGGATGGCGAGGTAGGGCGGCGATGATTGCGTTGGCCGTCTTTGCATCTGTCGCCGCATATAAGGCATCGATTCCATTGTTGATCGTCTGGATCTTTTTCTGTATTCTAAAGGCGTTGTTCATGCGCAGATGGGCGATTGCGCTGGCCTTGCTCGCCGCTTTCGTTATCCCTTTGCGGGTGCAGAGCGGCTCGCCGACACATGCCGTCTTCATAATCATGATCTGCGCCTTCGTTACCTGCCTGGGCTCGTCGGGCCTTGAGAAGAGGCTGGCCTTTGTCAACAACAGAACGGCATGTGCTGTGGGGGCAGTGCTGCTGGTATCGCTTATCGGTCTCAGGACCGGCTTGCAGCTACCCGTCCTGTCGAAGCTTGCGTATCCGTTGCTTGCCGAGAAAGAGAAGACCTTCCAGCTAGCCAGCATCATCGATTGGATGATGTCATCCGGGTACAGGGGATACGGTATCGATTTCCAGCGGTTTGCAGGCGGGCCCAGCGAAACGCCGGAGAATGCAATAAACCGGACGCACAGGCCGCCGACGAGAGCGACAGATCTGTCTCCCTATCTCAACGTGCTGCGGCATGGCGAACCGAATCCAGGGGACAAGCTCGTAGTCTGTTTTGGAAGCGAGACGGTCGGCAACGCCAGGGAAGTGTACCGCGTGAAAGGAAGGTACGCGGGGGACGCGATTGTCTTCCTTCCCACAAACTGACAATCTCTCCCCGGGTGCGCTAGTGGGCCCAATGCCGATTCCCGGTGTTCAGGAGAGAATGGTTCAAACTCGGTCGGGAGATAGGTGCCGACTCGGTTGGCATGGCAAGGTCCTGGGCCTGCGGCACAACTGGTAGTTTTGCCGATTGACAGGTGTGAATCCTGGCGTTATCATATCATATTGTAGGTAGCGCCCGCTAGAAGCCCGGTGGTTCGGCGGTGATGAGTTGTCGCCGAACGCATTTGCCATTGCAATTTTCCAGCCTTGGCGTAGACCAACCACCCCGACGGCAGCCTGTTCCGCGTGAACAGCGGCGGAAACCTGGCTGCGGATCCGGGTGTCAGCCGGCAGCTGAAAGGTATGCCCCATGCAGAAAGTAATAGTCGTTATGCCTGCATACAATGCCGCAGCCACGCTGCTCGAGACGTACCGGCAGATACCGAAAGACATTGTGAGCGAGGTGCTGTTAGTCGATGATGCGAGCCGGGATGAGACTGTCGCCGTCGCTCGCAAGCTGAACATACCGACGCTCGTCCATCCTGAGAACCGTGGATACGGCGCGAACCAGAAGACTTGCTATACCGAGGCGCTGAGGCGAGGAGCAGAGATTGTGGTAATGCTTCACCCCGATTACCAGTATGATCCGCGCCTCATTGCAGATATGATCCAGGCGATTCGGAAGGGTCAGGCAGACCTTGTTCTCGGCTCGCGCCTATTAGGAGTGGATGGGCGCATGTACGGGATGCCCGCTTACAAGTACTTCTCAAACCGCTTCCTGACGTCTGTAGAAAACCGTGTGATGGGAACGCGGCTGAGTGAGCTGCATACTGGTTACAGAGCTTACTCGCGCCGTCTGCTCACCACCATACCGTACCTTCGCAATTCAGACGATTTTGTTTTCGATTCCCAGGTGCTGTTCCAGGCGGTGGCATTTGGGTTCAAGATAGCCGAAATCAGCGTGCCGTGCAGGTATATGCCTGAGGCATCATCTATCAACTTTATACGCAGCTTGAAATACGGTTTTTCCACACTGGGAGTCGCGGCCCAGTATGCGCTTCATAAGAGAGGATGGATCAAGTGCCCGCTGTTCCGGCGTGATTTTGCATCATTGGTGGCTTTGGAGGAGGCAGGCCCGCTTCGCGACGCGGATGAGGCCAACTCCAAGCCCGCAACGAAAGCCACGTAGCCGGGCGCACTTTTCGCCCAAGGGAACACCACGCGAGGCCAATAAGTTGCATGATGATGTTCCCGCCGCAGTGCGTGCGGTCAACCGAGTCCTCAAGCCCGAGGGCATAGGCTTCATCGGCTTGAGCCCGTGGCCGAGCCTGATTGGCGGGCATCATCCAGCCTGCCAGAACCCTGATGAGTATCCGCCGAAGGATGTTCCGCCGTGGGACCATCTCCGTGGGCACCATTTCCCAGTGCCGTTCTACTGCAACAAGTATCGTGAGCGCGACTTCCGTGAGGCCTTCGAGAAGCACACGGGCATACTGGGGTGGATTGACGGTCCGCAAGTGGGCGAGTCCCTCATCACGGACGAAATCCTGGCGGAGCCGCCTGATTACACCTTCGAGGAGCTGGCAAAGCGGAGCGTAACCGCGGTTATCGGGAAGAAGGTCAAACAGCCCAGGCATTCTTGCTACCGACAGCCGTAACGGGCCGTGTTACTGGCAGCACTTAGTCCCCGCGTATGCGGAGTGCTGCCGCTTCTTCGGGACAGGTGGCTGACGCTGGTTTGCGGGAGAAGGAGAGCAACGAATGGCCGTCGTTTTGGAGCATCGCGACGCTCAGGTGCTTGTTGATGAGCTGCAGGGTGGCAAGAGGCGTATGTCGGTGCGCCTATTCGACAAGTCTGCCTTCATGCCTATCGCTTCCTTGGAGACGGCATACCCGGAGTCACTGATTCGACAAGTGCTGGAGGTGAAAGGGCCGGCGTTTCTGTGCGATGAGATCGCTCGCGATGAGGATCCGTCCTACGTTCACCGATCTCTGTGTAACGTCATCTTTGCGCACACTGACGAGGACAGCTTCCGGGGAAAGAGCATCCTTGACTTTGGCTGCGGTTGCGGCTCGTCGAGCATGGTGCTGGGCCGGCTCTTTCCGGGGGCCGAGATAGTTGGCGCTGAACTGACGGCAAGATCCATCTCGGTCGCCAGGGCCAGAGCCGAGCATTACGGGTTTTCAAACATAAGTTTTCACGTATCACCCAGCGGTGAGGAGCTCCCGAAGGGCATCGGGCCTTTCGACTTCGTGATCATGAGCGGCGTCTACGAACATTTGCTCCCAAGAGAGCGACAGGTCGTCATGCCGCTGATCTGGTCGGTCCTCAAACCGGGCGGTATTCTCTTTCTGGATCAAACCCCGCACAGGTACTTCTTCGCCGAATCCCACACGACGGGCTTGCTTTTCATCAACTATCTTCCCGATCGGCTCGCTCTGCTCTGTGCACGGAAGTTCTCCAGGCGAGTCGCCGCGGATGAGTCGTGGGCGGCATTGCTTCGCACCGGCATACGCGGGGGAACTGTGCGGGAGATCACAAGTATCATAAAGAGCAAAGCGCGTGGAATGCCGATGCTTCTCAAGCCTTGTCGCTTGGGCTTCCGTGATGCGATTGATGTTTGGTACGCGCAGCCTAGTTGGGAGAAGAACCTCACGCTCAAGCGCTGGTTGAGATACATGCTGAAGGTGCTGAAATACACATCGGGGGTAACCCTGGTTCCAAGCCTTTCGATAGCCATTAAGAAGCTGGACGGTCAGTAGCATGATGTCGGCTCTCAAGATTCCGGGAATGCAACGACTGTGGGAATGGATGCCGCTCGCTGTACTGGCCACATGCGTTTTGGGGTATTCGGGGTTCGCAGCAACAGAGGCTGGTCAGTACAGTATTACGGTTGATGCTGCGTCATCGAAGGGCACCGTCAGCCCCCTGCTATTCGGCAACAACATCGTTTGGACGGAGGCGGATGCTGTGCCGAATGATCCTGCCCGCGTTGAGCTAACCGTTCAAGATGATCTGGCGGCCTTAGGGAGAGACCTGCACGTGTCTGTCCTCCGCTTTCCGGGCGGCAGGACGTCGGA
>Ga0307380_10000245_pt1 | contig 94360 bp, 82 predicted proteins | sample UN3MG_FD_202239 | JGI IMG/M metagenome (GOLD analysis project Ga0307380, IMG submission 202239) | Soil microbial communities from Risofladan, Vaasa, Finland - UN-3 | ecosystem: Environmental > Terrestrial > Soil > Coastal area > Acid sulfate soil | place: Finland: Risofladan, Vaasa | collected...
GGTTTTCTATCTCGAAAATAGATCTCTGACGGTCGGTTGGTCTGAACATGAGGCAAATATAAGCATTGCTTCAGGAATGTCACCTCTTGGGATTGTTCTGGTGTACTTTCTTCTCAGGAATCAAGTGCCGGTGTCTGACCCCCATGTCCTGTTCATTCGATCTTCGAGGTTGGCTGATGGCCGCTGTAGGCATGTACCTGTTCACCGGAAAAGGGGGCGCCGGCAAGACCACCTGCGCCGCCGCCTTTGCCCTGCAACTCGCCTCGCGCGGGCAAAAGACGCGGCTCGCCTCGCTCGACCCGGCACACAATCTGGGAGACGTGCTACGCGTGAAACTGGGGCCCGACCCGCTGGAGGTCGCGCCGAATCTGGCGGCGCTCGAAGCGGATCTGGCCGCGGCGCTTTCGGCCAAGACAGAAAAAACCCGGGCGCTCATTCAACAGCGTTACCGCTACCTGACCGTGGCCGCGCTGGATCCTCTGGTAGATCTCTTGGGCCAGTCGCCCGGGGCCGAAGAACAGGTTGCGACGGACGTGCTTTCAGATCTTCGCCATCAGGCGGCCGCTGTGGGAGAAGTACTGGTGGTGGATCTACCGCCCTCGGGACAATCCTTGCGAATGTTGGCGCTGCCGGATCTGACAACCCGCTGGTGCAACTCGCTTCTGAAGTTGCGCGCCAAAATCCTGGAACGTCGCGGGACGTTGAACAGGATCCTCAAGGAAGACAGCCCCGCAAAATTACCGGAAGGCGAGGCCTGTCCGGAAGATCCCAAACACGACCCGGTCACAGCTTCGCTGGAGAGGCAACTAGCCCGCAACCAGGCCCTGGCAAAAGATCTCGGCGACCCGACCAGGGCCGCCGTAGTGGTCGTCACCCTGCCCGCCGCCATCTGTCTGACGGAGACCCGCCGTCTGATAGACGGCCTGGCTGAGCGCGGCATTCCGGTAAGCGCCCTGGTATTGAACCGCGCCGAGCAGACTTCCCCCATCGAACTCGATCCCGACCCGGGCATCAAGCCGGCAGCCGTCCTGCCCGATCTCCCCGACGAACCCCGGGGAGCCGATGCCTTGATGAAACTCGGACGTAGCCTGGAAGGATTAGCGTGAAGGAAGTCCGCTTGTTTTCACTGACCAACTTCGGCCAACCTGTAGTCGATGTTGTTGATCTGAATCACCTAAACCGCAGCGAACTGCTGTTGTTTCGCACACAACGGACGTAGTTGAAGATACGGATTGCGTCGCCTTGCGGACCGCGACCCATGGGCCAGTCGGCGGGATCGCCTTCCTTCGGATCGCTACGCTGTGCACCCGCGCCGTGGACGTCAATCCACTGGTTGTTCATGTACCCCAACGCTCGCCCAAAGGAGACGTAGACCGCGCTTTCGCCCTCGTGACCATTGTTCCGGTTCGCGTGAGTCGTTCCAGTCCAGTAGTTGGGGAAGTCTGCATTCCCGGCCTCGTTGGTGATCGATGATGAACTGAAAACCGGGTCGATGGCCGCTGAACCGGTGGTGTCCGGTGACCGGGAGTAATCAATGATGCTCTGCAGTTCCTTGGCGTTGGGCAGCTTCCAGTCGGAGTGATTGGCGAGATCGAGGCTTTCGCAATAGGCGAGCGCGCCCTCCCAATTCAGGCCTAGATCACTATCATCCTGCTGCCACAGGAGGCCTGTGGTCTGATCCGTTACCGTACCGTCTCCATTGTCAGTGAAGATGGTCTCGCCAGGATCGTTGTCTCTGCGGACATACAGCACGAAGAACGTCTTGTCGGTCGTTTGCCCAGGCATGGGACCAGTGCCATACCCTTTGATCCGGCCGTCGGCGAAGTTGACGCCGAACACGGTTTCGTCACCATTCATGGTCGTGCTGACGTATCTTGTACTCGTGGTGAACTGAGCGTCGATGATGCGTTCGCCTGCAGTCGGGTCGCCGTATTCGAAAACAAAGTAGTCCGTGTCGATGAAGGGCACCATACCTGATGTGTCGGTGCCTTCGTAGCCGCTGGGGTCGATGCCGCTGAACAGGATCAGTGAGTACAGTTCCTTGATGGTCGGCAAACGCCAGTCGTCGTAGCCGGCTAAATCGAAGTGCGCAGCACCCGCGACGGCCTCATCGTTGGTAAGCTTCTCTCCGGGGTCCTGTTGCCACATCAGACCGGTGTTCAAATCGGTGACCGTGCCATCGCCATTGTCACGATAGGCGGGGAGCACTGAGGTGTACTGTGCGTCTTGTCCAAAAAACGTCTGACCAGCAACTGGGCAGTTGATCATGTTGGATTCGTCGTAGCAGAGGCTCTGTCCGGTATCGACAATCGGCAGGTACCCGGTGAGCTCATCGCAGGCCGCTCCAGAAAAGCCTGGGATGCAAACGCAGCTGATTTCGCCACCCTGTGGGATACATATACCGCCGTTCAGACAAGGATTGGGGCTGCACCCTTCGGAACCCGAGCCGGAGTCGCACCCCGCCAGACCAAGGCCTGCAAGCAGAACCAGGCCTGCGACGCCAAGTCGTATACTATCCCTGCTTCGGTACGAATTCTTCATGATTCAACATCCTGTGTGTGAGCTTCGTTCTGAGGGGATAGAGCCTGGAGCCACCAGACGGGTTTACCGACGCAGCACTCAAAGAAAAAAAGGCAGGTCCCAAGCTCGGGCCGGCAAGAAATTAGGGCACCAACGTCATTTGACGGTAAACCTGGGAGAACGTATTTGACTCTGAACCAGAGAGATGCTCAAGCTTGAATGGAATCTGTGGGCAGTTCCGGTGGCGGCCTCTCTCGACGCAGGGAGTTGGGAACCTGTGAGATCGCTTGAGAAGGAGCCCAAGGTGATCCGATCAGCCTCCGTGGCGGAGCGGAAGCAACAATTCGAGGCGTTGGCTGCGAAGGTCGGACCCCTGGCATTCAGCGTGGCCTTGCGTATGCTCGGCAACCACGCCTTGGCCGAGGACGCCATACAGAACGCTTTCCTTCAGGCCTATCGGAGCCTCGGGGGCTTTCGTGGAGAATCGAACCTAAAAACCTGGTTTTTGCGAATCTTGGTCAATTGTTGCCATCGCCAGCGGCGCATCTGGTACCGCTGGCTCACCGGCACTCCGCGGGAACCGAATGTCTCGGTCGACGAAGTTCCCAGCGAACCCACACGAGGGGATCCGGTACTGCGGGAAAGGCTGGAGCAGGCGGTTCTTCGCTTGCCCCACCGGCAGTGCACTGCTTTCGTGCTCCGATACAAGCATGATCTCGGCATCGCCGAGATCGCCGAGATCATGGACTGTGCACAGGGCACGGTCAAGGCAACATTGCACAAAGCCGTCAGGAGGTTGCGCCGGGATCTGGCTGATGTATTGGAAGGAGGAGAAAAGTCATGAAAGGTAAATGCACCGAGATAGAACGCGAGATCGTAGCGGCGATGGGTGCAGGGTTGAATCAAGCGGTCATGGAACATATCGGTCAATGCGAATCTTGTGCGCGGTTACATGCCGACGCCTTGTGCCTGGCCGGATACCGGGACAGGCCGGCCCTCTCCTCGGAGGCCGCAGTCGATTTGGCGCGCAGTGCCCTGCGTAATGAGCGGTCGCAGAAACCCAAGTTGTGGGTATTTCCATTACTATCGGCTTCAGCCAGCGCGGCCCTTTTGATCCTCCACCTCGGGCTAGCCTCGGCTCCGAGCCCGGCCGTGATCACCGGGGTTGATGACGGAACCGGTGCCACCCTGGCAGGTTCTCTCTTGTCGGTTCTTTCAAAATCCTACAAGGCGCCCCTTCCCGATCTGCTGCAAGCAGTAAACGAAATGCTCTTCATAAGGAGCGACCAGGAGGACGACTCATGAACAGGGCGACCTGGATAGCCATCATCGCAGCCATTGTATTCCCCTCGATCGCATTGGTGATCGTAATCTTCGACCGGCATGCACCATCGGCGCGGCCGCCCGAAGCACACCAGCCGCCACCGCCCCCGCGGAGGGGTCCGCTCGAGGACAGGAACCTGGTCGAACTGCGCAAGCAACTCGCACTCAGCGACGAACAGGTGAAACAGATCTGGAGAATCGGGGAACACGAACGACGCCGAATGGCCGGTTTGCATGACGACATTCGTAAGAAGCAAGCGAAATTGTACACGTTGCTGACAGCCATGAACGTCGAAGAAGACCTGGTGATCCGATGTCTCGAGGAATTGCATGGACTGCGTCTGGAAATGGACAAGCTCAGGGTGTTGACCCCCCTTCACCTGCGGGGAATCCTCACACTAGAGCAGCGCAAGAAACTCGTGGAGATCTGGAATACAAGGCGCAGGCGGGAGCCGGGAAGACGCCCTCCACCTCCCGGTTACGACCGCGATAGACCGCCACCTCCCCCGCCACCCCGGGACCGGCCTGGGCTCGATGATCGGCCGCATCACGCGCCCGGCCACAACCAGCCGGGTCGCCTGGAGGTACCAGTTATGCCCAAGAGTGCCGACGAGTAACTCCCAGCGAAAGGAGATCGACATGAAAAGGAATGATGGCCCCCCAAAAATCGACCGCCGGAAATTCCTGTTGGGTGCCGCTACCTTGGCGCTTGGTGCCAAGACCGGGCTGGTGGGTTGTTCAGGGTCATCGTCCGGCCCGACAGATGCAGGACCGGATGCTCAGGACGGCGCAGACGGAGGAGCCCTTGACGGGGCCGACCAAACGCCGGATGGCGATCAGGAGAGCACTGGCGTGCGGGTGGTGGATGTGCATGATGAAAACAGTCTGTCGGGAGGTTCCCTGGTCAGCGACGTGGTGACCGCCATGCTACACAAAGGGTTAGAGGCGCTGGCCGGGGAAGATGATCAGGCCGCAGCCCTGAGGGCGTTGTTGCCGAACTTCGATGCTGGATGGAAAATCGGCATCAAGGTCAACTGCCGCAACAGTCGGTATCTGCCCAACTCCACCGAACTGGTGGGCGCCCTGGTGGACACCCTGGTGGACGATCTGGGGGCTGTCAGGGAGAACCTGGTGATCTGGGATTCGCGCGGATCAGACCTGACCGCCTCGGGAATGACCGCTTCGGTGCTGGGCGGCGGAGTGACCGTAAAGGGAGCCGACGCGGGAAGCGGTTATGACACGCTCTCGGTGGGAAACAGCTCGGTCAAGTTGAGCCGGATATTGACCCGTGAGACAGATTTCACTCTCGACGTGAGCCTGCTTAAACATCACTACGGTGCAGGAGTCACCGGGTCGCTGAAGAACGTGTCCTTCGGCGCGATCGAATCCCCCATGAACTTTCACAACTCACACAACCCTGACGATCCCAACGCACTGCAAAGAAGCTATATCCCGGCCATCTTCAATCTCGAGGAAGTCAGAACACGTGTGTTGCCTCTGTACATCATCGAGGGGTTCTATGCCATCCGCGACCGCGGGCCGGACGTAGCTGTCACCGACCTGGTAGGCCGGTTGTTGTTGTCGACCGATCCCGTGGCCATCGACCAACACGCACTCGTTCGAATCAACGAACTCAGGATAAACGCTGGATTGAGTGAAGTTTCGTCGTCGCTGACGAGTTGGATGGAGGAGGCTGTCACACTGCGGCTTGGCACAACCAACTACGAATTGGTATCGATTGAAATGTGAGAGTGAACCCATGCCTACTTTCAGAGGACTCGTTGGATTATTGTGGTTCTCCTGGCTATCCGTGTCTGCGGGTTGTTTTGAAAAAGACAACTCAACCACCTGCACCCTCGGTTCTTTTCTGCCAGCTGATGGCACGGTGAGTGACTACGCGCTCAAGGGAAAGCCCGAGGAGGCTTATGACGAGCAGGCGCTCTACAACATGATTGATGGAGGCGCCGAAAAGTTCACCCAACATGGATTTGTTTGTCTGCGAGTAGCCGAGTACGAAAGTGAAGTGGAGGCAACCACTTTCATTATTTGGCTATATGACCAGGGGAGCGTCAAAGGCGCCTTGGGTGCATGGGAAGCCGCCTCCACGACTAGCCAAGTGGAATTGACCCCACCCATTGGGGACGCCGGCCGCGAGGACACCGGCCTGCCGCTGAACTACGCAACGGATGTCCGCATCAATAGGTATTTCATCCAGATAACCGCAGATAATCCACAGGCCAGGGACTCCTGCCTGCGGATGATGAGCGCCATCGTGACCAACGTCGAATGAGATTCCAGCGCATCGAATAGTACATCTTCGCCCAACCCCATCTAGACGGCTGATAGTTCCTGGGGGATGGAGGAAAGAAAGACGGGGACGTAACTACCCGATTGCTTTTACACGGTAAAAATGGTACATCAAGGTTGTGAACATGAACAGGAAGCACACAGCCATATACCGAATGTCGGACAGCCGGAACGACGACTTTGTTCCCGGCAAGCCTGCAGACCGCATTAAACTCGTCTGGATTCTGACCAGAGAAATCGCGTCCCTGAGCAAAAGACACGATGCTGAACGAAGACTACAAAGACATGTTACACGCCTTATCCGACGAGAAGGTTGAATTTCTCCTCGTCGGTGCCTATGCACTGGCCGCTCACGGTTATCCTCGGGCTACCATGGACATAGACATTTGGGTCATGCCGTCACTTCAGAATGCTGATGCCGTGCTACGAGCACTGCGCCGCTTCGGCGCATCTTTGCATGATTTGACCAAGGAAGACCTCCAGAAGGACGGGACCATTTTTCAGATCGGAGTTGCCCCAAGGCGAATCGACATCATCACCTCGGCATCCGGGCTTCAGTTTGAGGAGGTATACGGGCGAGCCCTGTCTGTGAACATCGAGGGAATCGAAGTACATATTCCATTAATTGACGATCTGATTCGAAACAAGAGGGCATCAGGAAGAACCAAGGACTTGGCCGACGCAGAAGCATTGGAATCCCTGAAGAACTCCGAACAACCGCATTAACTCGGACTGCCAATTCCGCAATGCTTCATTGCCAGCCGATTATGCAGAGCGTTCAACTTGCAGCGGTGCTGGTATGCATTAACCAGGGGGGCGCCTCCGCGACCAAGGCGAGTGACGAAGCAGCGGGAGCGCTAATCAAACTGCATGACTCAAGAAGTCCGGCAGTCGAACAGCGCCGCTGAAATAAGATCGACCAACAAGCCTCGGAAACTCACATGGCCCGGATGCCGCGGGTGGGGGTCGTGCAATCTCGGAGAGCATATTCCAACAGCGTTGGAACTGTTGGAATATGCTGATTGCCGGCGCCATGGATTGGGAAATCTGGGCGTATTACGTCCCCTACTTGCCTTCGATGGTGAAGAGAACGCTGTCGGTGTCGCTCTGGTAACGTTGCGGCAGCGGGTGGAAGTGGCCGCTTATGGCGTAGTTTCCCGGACGCAGCTCCGGGCCCAGTCGGTTTAGCGTCTTGCCGTAGTCTCCCCTGGCCGCGCCCTCTTGTGTGCGGACCCAGGCTGGAACGTCCAGCAGATCGACCTGCAGCAGCAGGCAAGAGCGCCCCGGCTCGATGACGACCGGCTTGTCGTTGGCCAGTTCGCGCGGGATGCCTGTCTCCACGCGCATGAACCTGCCGTTCGGGGCTTCAATCTCCAGAAATGGAGGGCCGGCCGAGCCGCTCTTGGGGATGATGCCTTCCAAGGTGATGGGTTCCGATCCCACGTTGTCGAAACGCAGCGTCACCGGAATCGATTCAGCGCGCCTGAAGACACTCTTGTCCATTCCCAGAAGTAACTGGAACATGACCTTATCATCCCCTGGTGTCGGATACCCCGGGTGTTTGCTTGTTTCGGGGTGCTGCGAATATGGCCGTTATTTTTTCTTGGACACGGCCAGGTCGGGGGTGTCGCTCTTCGACTGGCACACCTTGACATTGGCGGCGGTCGAGCACGATCCAGTGCCCGTGATCTTGCAGCCCAGGTCCTTGCATATCTTGCGATCCTGCTGTGTGTCTTTTCCGCTGCGCGATTTGCACTGCTTGCAGCCGTTGGAGCTTCCGCTGCCGCAGTTGAAGCACAAGTCGCCGGCCATGACAGGCGCGGCCAGCATCAGAGAACACACCAGGACGGCCAGTACCAGTATAAATTTACGCATCGTCTACCCTCCTTTTGGTCAGTGTACAGTTTGAAAACCAAATCAGGTTAGGCGGGGTTTGCAGCCAAGTCAACCTCGATTTTACTTGGTGCTTGACCGCTAAACTGCTACTCAGGGCAACTCCAACCCGAAGTAGAGTCGCAGCCACATTTCAAGGTCTTCAAGGTTTACCGCCTTGCCGGTCGACAGCAGGAAGGCCTTCATGTTCTCGGAGAACCCCTGGCCGTGGAAGACCACCAGGCCGTCTATGGGCCAGGCGTTGATATCTTCGATCACCGCCGGAATTTTCTCCTCGGCCGTGCCCGCCTGGCCCTGGAACTTGCATTCAAGTCCCAGGCGCTTGCCCGCCTCGTCGCTCAGGATCAGATCGATTCTTCGCTCGGCGCCCCATATTCGCCTCCCGACACGCACCTGGCGTTTGACCTCGAGCCCCAGCTTTTCCGCGAGCGCCTGTGCTTTTTGCTCGAGTTCTTTTCCTTTCCTGGGTGCGGCAGCCTTACCCGGCATCGATTAATCTCCTTGGGGTTCGTAGCTCATGACTACAACTTCGTTGACCAACCCCCGCCTATCCGCCTTGGAGTTGATTCGCCGGGATGCCTTCACTCGTTCGATGCGGAACTTTTCGGAATACAGTTTTCGGACGGCCCCGGTGTCTGAATTGGACAGCATTACCCTGGCCCCCTTGGCCTTCAGCTTCTCCATCGTCTCGGCCAGCCTCTTCTGGTCTTGATGATCGAAGCCGGTTCGGGCGTAAGAGACGAAATTGGCAGTGGTGGACACAGGAACGTAGGGCGGATCGAAGTAAACGAAATCTCCGCGACCGGCTGCCTCGAGCACATGGTCGAAAGAATCCGTCGATAGCCTTACCTTGCCCAGGGCCTTTGATACTGCCCGCAGGTTTTGAGTGTCGCAAATCAGCGGATTTTTGTAGCGCCCGAAAGGCACATTGAACTTGCCCTTGCTATTGACCCGGTAGAGACCGTTGAAACCCGTCCGGTTTAAAAAGATCATCCGGGCCGCCCTGCTCGGCGGCGAGAGCCTTTTCGGGTTTTTCTCTCTGACCGAGTAGAAGTACTCACGTTTTTGTTCTTCGTGCTCGAAGCCGCGGAATTTCTTCTGGTGTTCCAAGAGGCGCGCGATGACCTTTTCAGGGTCGTCCCGGATGGCCTGGTATGTGTCGACCAGTTCCTGGTTGACGTCCGAGAGGAAAACCCGTTTGCCCGCCAGGCGTCCGTTCCGGAAGAGGGCAAAGAACAGCGCCGCGCCTCCCATGAAGGGCTCGTGATAGGTTTTGAAATCGTCAGGTGCCCGTTTGAGCAACTCACCTGCCAGTTGCCCCTTGCCACCGACCCACTTGACGAAAGGCTTGGGCAGCGAGTCCATAGTAAAGCATTATACGTTGGGACCCTGACACAAACAAGGTCGGGGCCGGCTCCACGGTCCGGTCCCGTGGTTGACAGGTGCGGATGCGCGGAGATACGATTTAGAAAGATTTGCATATATGCAATAGTCGGCACGAGGTGTCATTAATGAACCGTTTGATCACGCTTACGGGAGCCGCGCTCGTCTTGCTCTGCCTGGCCGTTCGACCAGCGGCCAGCCAACAAAAGGAACCTGTTCGTATCCTGATTCTCAACCCGGAGAGTAGGTTCCTGAGTTCAGCCAAGCTCGAAAGCCTGGGTGAGCAACTGCGAACGCTGGCCAAACGCTATCCCTCGCTGGCCATCTGTGAAGATCCCGGGATGCAGGGCAAGCTCTTGCGTATCAGGGCACGCTGCCAAGGAGCTGGGAAGAACTGCCTGGCCCGGATGGCCTCGTTGGCCAAGGTCAGGCGTATTCTCTACTCCGAGATCCAGAAATTGCCAGGCCGCTACCTGGCGGTGATGAAACTGGTGGATGCCGACAGCCAGGATATCGTCGAACAGTCACGGCAACGTTGCGGTAAAGAAATGGCCTCGATTCGTAACGCGCTGTTGAAAGGTTGGGTCGAAATTCAGGGCCCGCTGATCCGCAGCCAACTGGCGGTGGTTGCCAATGTCACCGGGGCCGATGTTTTTCTCGACGGAAACAAGATAGGCAGGACGCCGCTGGTGTTGACGAAAGATATCGGCCGGGGAACTCACCTGGTGGAGGTCAGGCAGCAGGGTTTTGATACCGCGTTGCGCGAGATAAAAATAACCGGCGGGAGCCTCAAGGTTGCAGTGAAACTGAAAAAGGCGGTCCTAACGACGGCCAAGCCCGCGGTAGAGGAACCGCCTGCTTCTACTGCCGCCGGCCGGGTCAAGCATGCGGGGCAGGTCGCCCGGGGAGAGGTTGTCGGAGAGAAACTCGGCGGCGGCAAGGCAGACATTCGATCTCATGCGATAGCCACGCGGCCCTCGCTTGGGCGCAAGCCCGTGGCGCTCTCCCGCAAGGCGGAAACAGGGCCGGTCGCAACTGAACCCTCGAAGCCCTTCTTGCCACGCTCCGCCGAACAGACGGCACAGCCGCCTTCCCGCCCGCTCTACAAGCAGTGGTGGTTCTGGACGGCAATAGGAGTGGCGGTGGCCGGCGGAGTAACCGGCCTGGTACTGGGCCTGTCGCCCGAGGGCGGGATACCGTCGGGCAAGGGTCGGGTGGCAATCGAGTTTTGGTAGGTCGGCCATGGCATGGAGGAGTAAAGCGTGCAAATGACTCCAAAGACAACATCGCTTGCGGGACTTGTGGCCGTGGCTCTGGCTGCGTCATCTATTTTCTCTTGCGGACCGGCGCAGGCGCCGGGTGTCGCCGTGAAGATGCGTTTTGCGCAAAGCAGGCAGGCGCAGACGGACCCCCGTGGCTTGCCATTGGGAATCCACAGCTTCAGGGTCGAGGCACATGCCGTCAGCCTCGGTGGGAGTTTACAAGCTGACAGCGGGTGCATTGATATCGGCGCCGATGACTCTCGGCGCAAGTCGCTCGAGATGGATCTGCTTCCACAGGAGAACCTGGTTCTCAAGGCCAGCGGATACGCCGGGCAGGGCTGCCCGTCCGGGGCCGAGCCCGAGTGGATGGGTGTAACCAAGGGAATCGAAGTAGTCGCGGGACGCGAGACGCAGGTGTCCGTCTATGTCACCAGACGCGGGATGGCCTTGAACAATATCCTGGATGAACTGCGCCCCGCTCGAGCCTTTTCAAGCGCCAGCGAACTGCCCGACGGCAAGGTTCTGATCGCCGGTGGATATACAACCAGCAACACCACGGCCGGCGGCGTCGAACTCGATGCCACCAACGAGGCGCTGCTGTTCGACCCCTCGACGGCCAGCTTTGTCAGAGTCGGCAGGATGCTCGAAAGCCGTGGTTTCCACGAGGCGCTGCCCATATCGGACGGCCGGATCATGCTGGTTGGAGGATCGCGGCGGATGAGCGTGAATTTCAGAAGGGGGGCAATGTTCCAGATGGCACCCTCGGGCGCCGTCCAGACCGCCGAGGTGTATGATCCCGTTGAGCGGACCTTCTCTCTGGCCGGCAATGATCCGCTGCTGGCGCGCATGGCGGCGGCGGCAGTCGTTCTCCCCGGTGACCAGGTGGTCTTGCTGGGAGGGCAAACTGCGTTGAGCCGAACTGATGACGTGGTGCTGGGCTTGCCGGCGGGCTCGGCAAGCTGGGACTGGACCAGCCTGAGCGGCAGGCTGGGCGCGCAGCTCAAGGGAGCGCGGGCGGCGCTTTTGGATTCCAGGATATTGCTGGCGGGTGGCAACCAGGACGGCGATCCGCCGCTCGAGTTAGGTTCTGCTGAGATCCTGAACTTTGAAACGGTGTCACTTGCGGTCTCCGGCAACCTGTCTGTCAGCGGGCACTCGCTGACCATGAGCGGCGACCGGCGAGTACTTGTCGCCGGAGGGATCCCGGATTTCCCGGGAGCGCCGGCGGTAGCCGATCTTACAAGCTTGTTGTTCGACGGGGCTAGTCCGCAAGCGCTGGAGTTGAGCCTGACACATGCCCGTGCCTACCACGCGGCGGCGACGATGTCCGACACAGCGGTGCTGTTGGCCGGCGGAGTGGACGGAGCCTTCGAGCTGCGCCTCGACATGGAAACCTTCAAATCCGGCGACCAGGCGCCCGAGAGTCTGGATGACACTCTTGGCACCGGGTCAGTTGGCGTGGCGACGGCCCTCTTGCCCGATGGATCCGTGCTGTTGGCCGGCGGCCTTGGCCTCGACCCCGGCGGCTCGCTGGTGCTGTCGGCGGTGGCGCAAATACTCTCGCCATAATGATTTTCAATTGGCGGTTCCGGTGAGATCTCCGAGTGCCTGGTTCATCATGGTCGGTGAATAGTCTCCGCTGGGCGGGGCCGGTGTCCATTCGACCAGCGTATGAAGAGTCACAGACTCTACCGCATCCGGATCGCTGTCATCCAGGGTAACCTGGTAGTAGCGATCTTCATGATTCTTATCGAGACTATTTATGTCGACTTTGCCGTCGTCGGTGAACTCTATACCCATGCTCTTGGTCAGCGTTATCGTGCCGGTAACGACGTTGGCGCCGCTGTCTGTGTTGAATTCGACATGGTCGCTTCCTGTGTTGGAGGCGATCGGGTTGTGGTTGATGTCCATCAGGTAAAGGGTGAACTGTTGGCTGCCGCCGCTGTCGATGTTGATTCCCGACGGTTCGAAATGAGTGGTGTCGATGCTCTCGTCCGGCTTGCCGGTGAACATGATGTGCACCATGGTCCAGATCACGGTCTCACCGTCCCAGCGGCCGTTCGCGTCGCTCCACTGCCCGTCCCCGTCAACGTCGATGTAACCTTCTCCGCTGTCGTATTCTCCGTTGTCGTTCGCGTCTACGAAGGGCTCGGCCAGGTCGTTGCCGAAGAAAGGCTCGCCGCTGTCATACTTGCCGTTGCTGTTGGAGTCAGTGTAACCCTCTTCGCCGTCCACGTAGAAGACTATGCTCAGCAGGCCGTCCCTGGGATTGTGGATGATTCCGCTAACCATGTGGTTGGGCTCGCCGGAAAGCGGCTCGACGTCCATTGGTTCACTGGAAGGAGTGAGTTCGAATGCCGCCTCGTTGGAACTGGCGCTCTCGACTCGCGCCATGCCGCAGGCAGACTCGACCATGAAACCGATACCGGGCGTGACAATCACCTGGGTCGAGTCGCTGATGGAAGACTCGCTCATGGTGGTGAAGCTGGCGGTGACCCTGCCTTCCTCTTGTTCCCCGGGGAAAGTGTACAGGTTGGCCGTGGCGCTTCCGCTCGAGATCTCGGCATCGGTCTCCTTGACGGCACTGGCGGCGGCGTCACCGAACGGTTCGAAGCTGCCCTTGGTGGTCGTGAAGTGGACCAATACACCGTCCTGGGGCGCGTTTCCCTGGTCTTTTACCTCGGCCACGATGCGGATCGAGGCCGCCGTGGGGAGCGAAGCTCCACTGGCATCCTTGGGCAGGACCGAACAGCTGATCTTCATCATGCCCGTCTCGGTGCTGTCTGCCAACGCCGCTGCGTTCTGCGTGGAACAGGAAGCCGATAAGTTCGAGCCGGAAGGCTTGGCATCCATGTACTTGACCACGTTGCCGTCCGGCAGGCTCAGCTTCAACGAATCTCCACCGCAGCCTGCCGCTAATGCCATCAGGACGGCGAGGGCGATAAAAATCCAGCTCGAATGTATGTTTCTCATGCAGCTCATGGTTTCTTCTCCTTGATTGCGTTCGTTACAATAATACGGAATCCAGAATGAATCCGCAAGCACGCAAATTCTTGATATGTGCGTCGGGCATGTGTCATGCTCGTTCTGCATGGACGAAAAATCCCAGGACAGAAGGCGTCACGCGCGAGTGCCTGTCGCTGTTCGGGTGCGCATCGAATACACTGGACAGGAGTTCTCGGCCGATTCGTCGAACGTGAGCGCCGGGGGGATGTTTGTCGAGTGTCACCAGAAGCTGCCCATCGGCACCAAGGTTCTGGTGAAGTTTTCGGTGCCGATGATCGCCAAGTATCCTTTCCACGCCGAGGGAGAAGTCGTTTGGGTCGGTAAGGACAATCCGCGCGGTCTGGCGGTTCGCTTCACAAAAATCTCGGAAGATGACGGCGCCTTGCTGGGCGAACTGGCCGAGAGCCAATCTCAAGAGAGTTGACCGGACACTGTCACGCAAATATGATTCTCTCGTTGATCACGGAGGGCGCCATGGAGAAACAGTTCGAAGTCGATATCGACAAGGAGCAGGTGTGCTACGAGGGAGAGTGGCTGGACACCAAGGACCTGGCGGAGAAGATCCGCCGGATGATCGACAGCCAGGATTTCAGAATAGGCATGGCCGGGGTCGCCCTTGAGTACCTCCAGAAATCAGTCAGCAACGCGCGCGAGTTCGCCGTCAAGCTTGCGCCGGACGATGCCGGGCTGATCGAGGCGCATGCCGAGCGGGCCAAGATAGAAATCCCCGCTTTCATCAGGCAGGCGATCCGGGCCTACCTGGCGGCTCAACCGCCGCTCGATCAAGACGAAGGCGAGGCTTCGCGGATGACGACAATTACCACCGAACCAGCCTGGCCCGGGGAAGAAAAGAACGCGGTCGAGTTGACCGAGCGCAAACAACAGGTCTCCGCCAAGGTGCTGGTTGACCCGTCGTTGAGTGCGGAGCAGGGCACCAAGGAAGTCATCGAGGGTTCCTGGTTCAAACAAAAGTGAGGGTCGCAGCGACATTCTGCCTGGTGGTCGTCACTGTTGTGGCCTGCGGAACGGCTGTCGCGGGCGGGGTTGCCGACGAGCGATTGGTGATCGGGCGACTGCCATGCGCCGGCGGCGAAAGTCCCGGCGCCCATGGCCTAAGACAACTGGTCTGGGAGCTTACCAAGAGAACCAGCGTCGAGGCCGAGTCGGAGACGGTCGCAGTCGATCCGGCCGATTCGAGTCTATACAAGACGCCATTTCTGCTGTGGTCCTGCAATAGTGCCGTGGCCGAGCTCGATGACCGGGCCCTGGCCAATCTGCGCCGCTTCCTGGTAATGGGAGGCTTCTTGTGGGTCGACGATCCCGCGGCCGCACCCGGAGGAGAGTTCGATCGCAGCGTTCGGCACGCCGTCGCCAAGCTGTTTCCCGGCAAGAGGCTCGAAGAAGTTCCGGCCGGGCATGTTATCTTCAAGACTTTCTTTCTGATCTCCCGGCCGGCCGGCCGGGTGGCGGCGGCGGGTCTCGAAGGGCTGTCTGTCGACAAGCGGCTGGCCATCGTCTACACACATGGCGATTTGCTCGGGGCACTTGCCAAGGACCTGTATGGCAGTTGGGAACATGTCTGCGAACCTGGAGGAGAGGTGCAACGCGAAGAGTCTAGTCGCTTGGCCATCGACATAGTCTTTTACGCATTGTGCCTTGACTACAAGAACGATCGCGTCCACCTGCAGTTCATCCTGAAGCGCCGGAGACTGTGACGATGGCGGTGCGCGACTGGGCCCTGGTGTTTGAATGGACATCCCCCTGGCGTATCGTCATGTTGGGCGCGCTCGCGGCCTGCGCCTTCTTTCTTGCCTGGCAGGGACTGCGTGGCTCGTCGCCGGGCAGGCGCAGGCTGCTACTTGTTCTGCGCGGCTTGAACCTGGCGCTGATCGCCGCAATGCTGCTGGGTCCGGCCATCGAGCATCGCATGCTGAAACCGCTGAAGAGCCGCATAGCATTGTTGCTGGACTCATCGGCCAGCATGAGCATAGATGACGGCGGTAGTAGCCGTCGACAGCGGTTGTTGGACTTTTTAGCGGATCACGCAGGCGAGATCGACCGCCTGGGTAAAGACTATTCGCTGCAGATGTATTCCTTCGCCGATAAACTGATCCCGGCAGATCCCGGGAGATTGAAAGCCGATGGCGAGAGTACCGATATCAGCGCGGCCCTGGCGTCACTCGCGGATAATGCTGACGGACAAGCCGGCCAGTTGGCGTCCGTGATAGTCATAAGCGACGGGGCGGACACCGGACGACTGGGAAGCATGCATACGGCGGGAGATTTGCCTTCGCTGGTGGGCAAGCTCCTGGATGCGCTCGGCTGTCCAGTCAACACCCTGGCTGTGGGCCGTCGCGAGCGCTTCGCCGACCTGTCCGTCGGCGAAGTCGTCTCCGATGACTTCGCATTTGTGCGAAATGCGGTGGAGATAGAAGCCAGGCTGAGTTCAGATGGCCTCGACGAGGTCAGCGTGCCGGTCACACTCGAGCAGGCCGGGCGCAGTCTGGCCACTAAGGTCGTGAGCGTGCCGCGCAACGGCTCACGCAAGGTGAAGCTGCGCTTCGTTCCGGATGACGTCGGCAAGTTCGTCTATCGTATAACGACACCGTCGCTGGACGGCGAGACAATCAGCTCTAACAACGATGCCACATTCGTCATGCGCATCATTCGTGACAAGATCCGGGTGCTGCACGTGGTCGGCCGTCCGGGCTGGGACCAGCGATTCCTGAGGGAGGTGCTCAAGCGCAACCCGAACATTGATCTGGTCAGCTTCTATATACTGCGGACGGTCATTGATGCCCCGGGAGTCAGCGAACAGGAGCTGAGCCTGATTCCCTTTCCGATCCACAAGCTGTTCGGGTCGGAGTTGAACACCTTCGATGTCCTGATCTTCCAGAACTTCAATCACGGCCCGTACTCGGTAGGTTTCTACCTGCCGCAGATCGCCGATTATGTACGCGGGGGAGGGGCCTTCTGGATGATTGGCGGGGATCTCTCCTTCGGATCGGGCGGCTATGGCGGCAGCGCTTTAGAGCAGATCCTTCCGGTGGGCTTGAGCGCCGCCGGCGACTTGCAAGCGGATCAAGTGCGGTCGGTGCTTACCGAGGCCGGGGCCAGGCACCCGGTGCTCGATCTGGGCGACCCCGGCCTATGGGAGCGTCTGCCGTCACCGGGTGCCTACAACAAGGCGCGCTCGATCCAGCCTGGGGCCGAGGTTTTGCTGGCGCATCCCTTCGAGCGCTCGGGAGGCGAACGGGCGCCCATCCTGGCCTTGCGTGAGGTGGGGCGGGGCCGCAGCGCGGCACTGCTGACCGATGGATCGTGGCGCTGGAGGTTCCAACTCGCGGGCAGTGATGCGAGCCGGCGGCCCTACCAGCGTTTCATAAACAACTTGTTACGCTGGTTGATTCGCGATCCGGATTTCGATCCGCTCATCCTGCGCTCTATCAAGGCCAGGTATATGCCCGGCGAAAACGTGAGCCTGCGCTTGCAGGCGCACGGGGCGCCCGGGGCCAAGGCCAGGCTGACGCTGCAAGCGGGTGGCCGGGTGATCGAGCGCCGGCCTGTACAACTCGACGACCAGGGCAGCGCGCGGATCGAACTGCCTTCCTCCGAGGCCGGGGCATACGTGGCGGCGGCATCCGTAGAGCACGAAGGTTCGACAATCCAGGCAAGCGATGCCTTCGTGGTGGAGGACACTGGAATCGAGCACGCCCGGCCGTTCCCGCGCCCGGATCTTCTGCGCAAAATTTCCCGTGCCACGGGCGGGTCGTTCGCCGCCGTCGAGGACGGATCACTCAGTGATATCAAAGTGAGTGAGCACAAACGCTTCCGGGTAGAGTCGAGCACAACGCGACCTTTGTTGGCGAGTTGGTGGGTGCTGCTGACACTGGTAATACTATTGAGCGCCGAGTGGTGGACACGAAGAAGATGGGGATTCAGTTGACAGCCCGAATGACATCGATCTTGTCGCTTGCCTGGTTGGCATGGGGAGCGCTGGCCGCAAGGCCGGCGCTGGCCGAAGCCGGGGCCGACACGGCCTGCAGCGGCCGGCCGGCCGCGGCGGCGGACGGATCGCCCGCCGATATGGATGACTGCGCGGTCGAGAGAATCCTGCGCCGGGCGGCACTGCACGAGCATTTGCGATCTTGTGTCGCGCAAGCGGAAGGCGGGCAGGTCAGGGTCTACGGCGGATTCGATTTCTCGTTCGGCCTGCTGCCGGAAGGGGGCGTGTCCGGGATTTCGGTTCGCAAATCTGTTTTCGATCGCACCGTGTTGCCGGCTTGCCTGGAACGGACGATCAGGAAAAGACTGGGCAAGGGTGGGCCGGGCAAGGCCGCCCGCGTTGTCGGACGACTAACCATTCGCCAGGGATCTGCGCCTGATTTCTCGCTGTCTCTCTCTTGCGAGCTGGTTGCGAGGCCCAAACCGCCCAAACCGCTGGCCGGCCTGTTCAAGGCGGGCCCCGGTGGTTTGACGGCCTCGTGCGCACTGGGAAAAGCGCGCCTGGTCATGCGCTTGGGAAATAGAGTCAGGGCAAACTCGCGCAACAGGGCTGCCGAGTTCATTGGGGCGGCAGGGGTGGATGAGTGTGAGGACCCCCTGCGCCAGGATCGAGAATGGAAACGCGCTGAATGGAAGAAAGAGCGCAACAAGGCCTGCAAGTGCCTGGTGGCCTTTCTGGACGGCGTCGATCTGGATGTCGAGGTGCTGGCCGCGGAGCGCATCGCCCGCGGGCACTATTGGAGGGGTCGCCGCGCTCTGAGCGCGGCCATTCGCCGCATGCTTACCCCTAAAGACTGCCGGGGGGATGATTGCGCGTTGGTGGCCCCGCCCGGGGCCGAAAGAGGATATGCACTGGTGCGGCTGGTCATGGCGCAGATCAGCCTGCGTCGTTTCGTGCCCGACGACGTGCTCGATGCGCTGGCGCGGCACGAGTCGGCCGGAGTGCGCCTGCGGCTGGTGCGCGACATCTTGCCGCTCTGGCGGCACGAGTTGCCGCAGGCCGGCGGGATTCTGCTGCATGATAAGGATTTCCAGGTGCGCCTGATCAGCGCCAATCTCGCCTGCCAGCGCGAGGACCTCCGCGGGCGCGAAGTGTTTTTGGAAGCCTTGTCGGATGACGATCCGGTTCAACGTGCGGCTGCGGCAATTTACGCTGGGAGTTGTGTGCGCCGCGCCTGCCTGAAGGTGATTGCTGTGGCCGAGAAAGAGAAGATTCCCGCGGTGGCGCTGCTTTTACTGCAGGCGCTGCCGGCGGCGCCTGAAGATTTACTGGAAGAGCTCGCATCCGGCGCATTGCTGGATGCCTGTCCCGTGGTTCGCTATTTGGCTGTCAGGTTACTCGGTCGCATGGAGTCGCCGCCGATAAAAAAAATAGGAGCCGCCTTGGCCAGGGAACCGAACCAGGTGCTGAAAAGCAGGCTCCGCACCCTTTTATCGGGAACTCATACTCCCACGACCGCCAGCCTACAACTCTGGCTGCAGCCCGCGCTCAAAGAGGATCGCTAATATTACGCGCAGTTCTCATAAACCCATGAACTTGGCGGCGATGGTCTTCATGATTTCGTTGGTGCCGGCGAAGATCGACAAGACCCGGGTATCGCGCCAGGCGCGGGCGATGGGGTACTCCTCGCAGTAGCCGTAGCCGCCGTGGAGTTGGACGCACTGGTCTGCCACCCGCTTGGCCATCTCGGTGGTCCAGTACTTGGCCATCGATACGTCCACCACTATATTGTCGCCCGCCATGTGTTCTGCTATTAGCTTGTCCAGGAAAGTCCGGCCCAGTTTGGACTCGCAGGCCATCTCGACGATCTTGAAACGCGTGTTCTGAAACTTGGAGATCGGGCGGCCGAAGGCCTTGCGCTCCTTGCAGTAGTCGATTGTCAGCCCGATCATGTACTCGGCCGCGGCCACCGCCACGATGCAGCACATCAGGCGCTCCTGCTGCAGCTTCTGCATCAGCATCAGAAACCCAGAGCCCTTCCGGCCCAGGCGATTGGCCTTGGGGATACGACAGTCCGAGAAGAAAAGCTCGGCCGTGTCCTGACTGTGCCAACCGACTTTCTTGATGCGCTTGGCCTTCTCGAAGCCGGGAGTGCCGGCCTCGACCAGGTAGAGATCGATGGCCTGGTAGGGATCCTCGACGGCGGGATCCCGGGCGGCCAGCACCAGCAGGCCGCAGTTGATGCCGTTTGAGATGAAGGTCTTCTGCCCGTTGATGACGACGTCATCGCCGTCCTCGACGGCGCTGGTCTTGATGCCGGCCAGGTCGCTGCCGGTATTGGGTTCGGTCATGGCGATGGCGGTGATGCACTCGCCGCTGATGCAACCCGGCAGGTAGTTGTGCTTCAATTCCTCGGAGGCGAAGGCCGTAATGTATGGTACGACCACGTCGCTGTGCAACGGCGCCGCCAGCCCAGCGTGGTTGGTGCGCACCAGTTCCTCTGAGACGATAACCGAATAGAGAAAATCGACCCCCAGACCGCCGTACTCCTCGGGCACGCTCATGCACAGATATCCCTGCGCGCCCATCTTGCGCCAGATCTCCTTGGGTACGATCCCGGCCTCCTCCCACTCCTCGACGTGCGGGATGACCTCCTTCTCGAAAAACCTGCGCAATGATTGTCTGAATATCTTGTGTTCGTCGGTGTAATGTATGATTTCCATTCAAGGCTCCTTACTCATCCATATGCAAGGGAATTGGTTTGAACTCGCCCGGGCCGAAGGTGGACAGGTAATCGGCCCTGGGACCCAGGCAATCCGGGCGCAGGCGGCAGTTTGCGCAGCCATTCAGGTAGGCACCGCCTTCCATGGGGGAACGCTCGGCCATGAAAGGTTCCGCGCCGGGGGGCACTACCAACAGATCCCATGTTCCCGAGTGGACGTAGCGGTCGAGAAAGTTCTCAGTCAGCACGCAGGGGGGAGTATGGAACGAACTGGCTTTCACCCCGAGCCCGTCTGCGGCGGCAAAGGCGCGCTCGAGCTTGGGCACGAGTTCGCTCATGCGGGGCAGCAACTCACGCAAGTCTGGATCGTTGATGCCGTGCAGCGAAAACAGCCAGAAGCTGAAGATTGCAACCCCGCGCGGGGCGAGAAGCTCGACGATGTCTTGCAAACCGCCCATCGATCGGGAGGTGATCAGCACGTCGGCTTCGACAGTTACGCCGGCGGAGACGAGGTTATCGAGGCCGGCGAGCAGGTGTTTGTACGAGCCCGGGGTGCGGGTTATGCCGTCGTGGCCGGCGGCGTCCCTTCCCATGATCGAAAGCGCCACCTGGTTCAGGCCGGCCGCGACACAGCGTTTGGCATAGGGTTCGTATGCGAAACGCATGCCGTTGGTCTGGATGCGGATATGCCGGTAGCCCAACTCGCGGGCCGACTCGATCGCCGGGATCAGACCGGGATGCAGGCTCGGCTCGCCGCCTCCGAACCAGACTCCTACGGCGCCCTCGTCCCGCCCGCGTTCGAGCCATGTGCGCATTTCGACCAGGCTCATGCGGACGTTACCCTGGCCGTATGACGAACACACCAGGCAGCGGCAGTTGCACTCGAAGCAGGTGATGAGCTCGATCCACTTCATTGTAAACAGCTTCAGAAGAGAAGCAGCAGACCAAGCTGGACATAGTAGGTGCCGCTGGTGCTGTCTGTGGAATCGTCCGCTGGCCAGAAGAACCAGCGGTAGCCGCCGGAGATATCGATGCCGTACCAGGGCCCGAACAGGTACAACAGGCCGCCGCCCGCCGAGACCATCCAGGCGTCGAACTCGTCGATGACGAACAAGCGTCCGCCACTGACCTTGAGGTAGGGTGTCAGCTCCAGGTCGGGCAGCGGGATGAAGCGTAGTCCACCCTCGAGCAGGACGATGGTTGGCTCACCGCCACCGGTCTGTAAGAGGGGGGAAATCGACAGCTCCAGCCCGTGGAGTACGAAGAAGCCGAAAGATCCGTTGAACGAAAATGTGACGCCCTCGTCTCCGCCGCGCAGCCCGAGTCCCGCACCAACGTGCATTGTGCCCATCTCGAAACGCGCCCGGGCCGGCCCGCCAATGGTAAGTACGAGGCAGGCTGCCATAAGTACTGCTGTCGCGAGTTTGAGTCTCATGATATGTGAATAATAGCGCATTCACACGCGACGCGCCATGCCTTGACGGTTTTTTCATAGTTCCTGTAAAATCTTGCAGTCGCGGGGGAAGAAAGGAAGATCTGATGAAGAAAGGTTTTCTGATCGTCTCGATAATTTTCCTCGCCGGGCCGATTGTCTCGGCCGGGCCATTCTATGTGAACAGCCGCGGGATCAGGATCGATTTGACACAGGCCTTGGCGCCGCCGGGAGCCGAGCAGGCCGCTGCGGGCGAACTGGTTTTCTCGGTGCCCGGCAGCCGGCTGACATTTTCTCTCGGTCGCCAGGTAATCGTCAGGCTGCGGGAGGGACAAGACCCGCGGGCCGTCCTTGCGGGTGCAGGCCTGGAAGTCGTGCGCGAGCTGGGACATGACGGGACAACCTACCTGTGCCGGGCGGCCGACGCCGGTTTGGCCCTCGCGGCCTCGGTCGCCGTAAGTGGTGAGGCAGGAGTCATGTGGGCCCTGCCTGATTTCCGGGTGCCGATCAAGCTTTACTTCCAACCGAACGATCCTTACTACGGCGACCAGTGGCATCACCACCAAGCCTCCGGCGCCGACATCGGCTCCGAGGACGCCTGGGACATCACCCGGGGAGACAACCAGGTTGTCGTGGCCGTGATCGATACCGGGGTGGACACCGGCCACCCGGACCTGGACGCGGCCCGCATGGTGACGGGTTACAACGCCGTCAACGGATCGAACGATCCAACGCCCTTGATTAATGCCATCGACGGCCATGGAACGTGCTGCAGCGGCGAGATTCTCTCGAGCGCGGACAATGGCGAAGGCGGGGCGGGTGTCTGCCCCGGTTGCAGCTTGATGCCGATCAAGATGATGGACGGCCAGGCTTCGACGGCCCAACTGTCTCAGGGCTACCTGGCCATACAGTACGCCACCGACCACGGCGCTTGGGTACTCTCGAACTCCTGGGGCATCGACGAGCAGGTGATCGGGCAGGTCGATATCCAGCCCTACTATCAGGCCGTCCAGGATGCCGTGAACAACGGCCGCGACGGCAAGGGCGCGGTGGTGCTGTTCGCCTCGGGTAATGGTAACCAGTACACCGGCCAGGCCGAGCCGATCGGCGCGCACGAGTTGCAGGCACAGTCGTATGTGATGGCCGTGGGCGGGACGGGGACAAACGACACGGTGGTCAGTTATTCGGACTACGGCCCGAACCTCTCGGTGGTGGCCCCCACCGGCGCGGTCAACATGAGCGACCCGCAGAACATGTTCGACGGCCCGCAGATCGTGACTATCGACGTGCGCGGAGACGGCGGCTTTTCCAGGGGCGGCTGGTATTACACCATGGGCTTGTGGGGCGACCAGAAGACGAATTTCCAGGAGATTGACTCGAGCGGTAACTACAGCAGGTACTTCAACGGCACCTCGGCTGCCTGCCCGATCGCCGCGGGCGTAGTGGCGCTGGTCTTCTCGGCCAATCCCGATCTGACCGGCGCCGAAGCTCGGATAATCGTCGAGCAGACGGCCGACAAGGTCGGCGGCGCCTATGACGCAAACGGCCACGATGATCACTACGGCTTCGGGCGGGTCAACGCCGCCCGGGCTGTCAGGGTGGCCAAGCTGGGGCTGGACAATCCCGACGGCATGGCCTGCGCCGAGGATCTCAACTGCGCCTCGGGAAGTTGCCATGTGTCGGGAGCCGGCGCGACGGGAACCTGTATCACCGCCTGCACCAGCGCCGCAGACTGCCCGCCGGGAAACACCTGCGAAGACCTGGGTGATGGAACCCTGGCTTGCTCGCCGCATTGCGACTCGGACGACGAGTGTGTCGCCCCGCAACTGTGCCTGCCCTCAGGCGGCGACAGCAGTTGCCAGGCCATCCAGTGCACGGACGGCAGCGAGTGCCCGGCTGGCACGGCCTGCCCGCCTGGCGGCGGAATCTGCCGGCGAACCTGCACCGGCGACGCGGACTGTGTGCAGCCCCAACTGTGTCTTCCGGGCGGCGGCGGCGACCTGTGCCAGGAGATTGCCTGCACGGACGGCAGCCAGTGCCCGACCGGCACGGCTTGTCCGCTCGAAGGCGGCGACTGCCTGCGTAGCTGCGGCTCCGACGCCGACTGTGATGCGCCCGATCTGTGCCTGCCGGCCGGAGGGGGCGATCTTTGCCGGACGATCGCCTGCACTACCGGCAGTGAGTGTCCGGCCGGCACGGCCTGTCCCGCCCAGGGCGGCAACTGCCTGCGGGTTTGCGAATCTGACGGCGACTGCGCGGCGCCGGCATTGTGCCTGCCCGCGGGGAGCGGCGACCTGTGCCAGGAGTTGAGCTGCACGGCCGATAGCGACTGTCCCGAGGGCACAGAGTGCGGCTCGGGCGGAATCTGTCAGCGCCCCGGCGGAGGGGGCGGCTGCGGTTGCGCAGCGGTGGGCGGGAATCGAACGGGACTGGTTGCCTTGTTGCTTCTTTTGAGCTTGTGCATGGGGCGCGGAAAGAGGCGCTGATGGATCGCAGAACGTTCGTCAAGAGTGTCGGGTTGTCTCTGGCGCTGGGAACGACCGGCGCCTGCGCCAAGGAAAACCGGCGGGGGGTATTGCGCAGCAAGGGCGATCTCAGCCGGGTGGCAGTGATGACCGACGGCAAAGTGCACAAGGCAGGCGGATTGGATGCCGGGCGAGTCAAGGCGCTTCTGGATCGCGCGCTCAGGGCGGCCTTGGGCAGTTCCGATGCAACCAGCGGATTGCGCGGCATGATCGAGCCTGCCGATGTGGTCGGCGTCAAGCTCAACTGCCTGGCCGGCCCGCCGCTGTCGCCGACACGCGAGTTTACAGACGCCCTGGTCACGGCCCTGGTGTCTGTCGGAGTCGCCCCGGGACGGATAGTATTTTTCGAGCGCGGCGAGCGCGACATCCGCAAGGGCGGTTTCGATGTCGGCGGGGGTGATGGGCGGCCGGTCTTTATGGGCAACGACAGCCGTGGCGCCGGCTACGAAAAGGAGATCAGCGTCTCCGGCCAGGTGGGAAGCTGTCTGAGCCGCATTTTGACCAGACGCATCTCGGTGCTGATCAACGTGGGCGTACTCAAGGATCACAACCTGGCCGGTGTGGGTGTGGCCACCAAGAATCTCTTCGGGCTGATTCACAACCCGAACAAGTTCCACGATAACGGCTGCGATCCCTTCGTGGCCGACGTGCTTGCCTTCCCGGTCGTGCAGAAGAAGTTGCGCCTGTCGCTGGTCGACGCGCTGACCGCCCAGTGTCACGGCGGACCGGGCTACCTGCCCGGATACACCTGGGAGATGAACGGTATCCTGGCCTCGACGGATCCGATCGCGCTCGACCGGGTTGCCTGGGATGTGATCGAGAGCAAGCGCCGGGAAAAGGGCCTCAAGACTCTGACTGCTGAAAACCGGGCTCCCAAGTGGATTCGCACGGCTGCCTCCCGCGGCCTGGGCATGGATGATCTAAAAAAAATCAAGATCATTAGAGAGGGCTGATGCTCGAGGCGATCGCGGGAAGATTTCCAAGCGGGCCCACCCGCGGTCCGCTGCGGGACTGGTTGGCGTTCCAGCGCGGCAAGACCGGACAGCGCCTGGCGCGCTTGATTGGCCAGGCGCGGGTCAGACCGCACCGTGAGATACTCTCTGCGGCGATAGCGGAAGTGCTGCGCCTGTTCGCCGAGCCGGTTTGCATAGAGACTGGTTGCATTCGCAGGGCGGGGGAGGGCACCGACAGCAGCCTGGCCATAGCCAGGGCCCTGGCCGGGCGCGGCCGCTTCTTCACCTTCGAATTGCAGCCCGCCCATATAGAAGTCTGCAAGTCGGTCTGCGCAGAGCATCTGGACCAGATCGAATTTATCGAAGGCGACGCGGCCGCGAACCTAGCCGAGTACAAGCGCGCCGGGAATTTTGACAAGCTGCATTTTGCTTTCTTCGACTCGGCCGACGATCCCGCAATAACCATGGCCGAGTTCGAGGCCGTCGAGGATCTCTTCGTTCCCGGTTCATTTGTGATAGTGGACGACGCCGTGCGCGGGGTGAAGGGCCGGCTGATCAAGCCCTATTTGCGCGCCAATCCATCCTGGCGCACGCGCCTGGTCTTCGCCGGCAACGGCATGTTGCTGGCCCAGCTGAAAGGTGACGCGACGTAGCGGATCGTCAGCCGCTGTCCTCTGCCGCCAACAGGTTCACAAGCCCGGCAATTACCGTCAGCAGTGCCAGTAGCAGGCAGGAGTGGAGCCGGCCGAGAACGGGGATCAAAACGACACCGGCCAGGAAGGCTCCAGCGGCGGCGCCCAGGTGATCGGCCGCGTCCAGGGCTCCGGCGGCGGGACCCACCCGGTGCCCCGAACGTAGCGCGATCTGACCTGTCAGCGGAAAGACCATCCCGGCCCCGGCTCCGGCGACCAGGATCAGAAACAGTATGTAGATTTGCTCGAGCCACAACGGCATCAGCATCAGAAAACTCGAGGTAACCAGCAACGGCACGGCCGCCGCGAATGCGGCCAGCGCGAAGAGCACTATTGACAGCAGACCCACAGAACCTGGCTTGTGCCCGAGTCTGCGCTCGATGGCGTAAGCACCCGCGGCCAGGCCGGCCATGAAGCAGGCCACGATCAGGCCCATCTCGCGGTAGAGGCTTCCTAACATCGACTGGTAGGCGAAGGTCAGCACAAGTTCGACGGTCATGCCGTACGCCCCGACTACCAGCAGGGCGAACGTGGCCGCACGCCGCGCACGGACCGATCTGTTCGTTCGGCCGGCGAGAACTCGCAAAGCGAGCACGGCTGCTAGAACGAGCACGGCCAGGTACCAGATCCAGACGGGCAGCTGGACGGCCCCGCTCAGCCAGGTAGCGCTTGTCTCCCCCATCAGGTGCGCCCAGCGCACCACGCTCTGCAGGTAGGTCACCGGTCTGGCATCGGTGTTGTCGAGCGCGGCGCCGCGCGAGGCGATTTGCCCTTGCAGGTCGGAGACCATGTTTGATTGGAAGAGCACCTTGAAGTGATGGCGTGTGAATTTGGGGTCGTTGATAGCGCGGGCCTGGTAGCGATCTCCCAGCCGATCCGGGTCGGACAGCAGAACGCCTGCGGCATCGCCGGCTACAAAGAAGCTTTCCTGTCCGGGGAGCACCTCGACCTGCGCGAAAACCTTGGTCAGGGTGGCCTGTACTGTTCGCACAAGCGAGGCGGTCTCGCGGCCGAGATAGTTCGCGCTCGAGGAAATCCTGGTTACGAAAACGCCGCCGGGCGCGAGGCGCGAGCGGATCAACTCGAAGAACTCGAGCGTGAAGAAACGATTGCGCGCCGCCGTGGTCGGGTCGGGCACGTCTGCGAAGATCACGTCCCAAACCTCGTCCGCGCGACGCAGGAAGCGCCGACCGTCAGTCAGGTGCAAGTGCAGGCGCGGATCACTAAAGGCCTTTCTTATGGCTGGATCGAGAACGGGTTCGACGAGCCCGTTCACGCCGGGGTCGATTTCGACAAGGTCGAGGCGCTCGACCGGATACATCAATGCCGGCGGCAGGAATTCGAAGGAGGCCGAGCCCAGAAGAAGAACCCGCCGGGGCCGGGGATGCTCGTTCATCACCAGGTGCGCCCGCGGTCGGGAACTGTAAGGATCGGGAAACGAGCGAGTAACCTTGCCGTCGGCGAAAAGAGTGTACTGCTCGCCGGATCGGCCGAGATCGAGATACTGGTATGGCGTATCGGCCCAGCCGATTCGCTCGTTGCCGCTGCCGAGTTGATCGAAGCGCACCAGCGCCAAAGCAGCGTCCAGACGTCCCAGAGTGCCGCTGAGCAGGGCGACGCCGGCTGCCATGAAAAGTACTCCCGAAGCCAGCGCCGGGATTCTGGCGTCGCGCCAGCCGAACCAGATCAAACCAGCAGCGAGCGGCAGACCGGTAATACAGATCGACTCCAGAGTCGTAACCTGTCCGGCCAGTAGTACCCCTACCACCAAGCCGCCCGCAACCGCGCCGGCAGACTCAAAGACGTATACCCGGCCTATGGCCCGCGAGTCGTCCATGCCGGCCGCCAGTCGGCATACCAGCGGGAAAGCCAGCCCAATCAATAATGCGAAGGGAACGATTAGTAAAAGCCCGCTGACAAGCAGGCCGGTCAGACCAGGCACTTCACCCGGCCCAACTCCCATAAGACCGCGCCCGATCCTGAGAAGCGCTGTCAGGCCGGGCAGGAAAATGAACATGAACGTGCCGCAGGATACGAGCCAGACGTCGGGGCGCATCACCTGCTGGGCCAGGCGTCCCCCGGCCAGCGCCCCGGCGACGATGCCCGAAAACCAGCAGGCCAGGATGATGCCCAGGCAGAGTTCGTTTCCGGCGAAGACGACCAGGAACTCGCGGATGTAGTCGACCTGCGCGGCGGTCGCGAAGCAACCCAGCCCCACCATGACCAGGGCCAATCCGGGGGCAAGCCGCCTCCGCGGCCCGGCTGATGCCGGCGCGTTCACCACACCAGCCTATGCCGCCAGTGTCTTTTCCACCAGCGAATAGAATGCCTCGCGGCCCTGCTCGAACCTGGCTGGATCACCGCCGCCTCCCTGCGCGAAATCGGGTCGGCCGCCGCCCTTGCCGCCGGTTACCACGAAGACGGCCTTGAGCAACTCGCCTGCCTTGAGCCTGTCGCAAAGATGCTTGGGCACGCTGCATACAGCCGAGAGCTTTCCGTGTTCCTCGCAAAAGGCCATCACCACACCGCCAAGGCGATCTTTGAGGTTGTCTGCGAATTCGCGCAGACCGGCCAGCTCGATTCCGCTGGCCATGACAGCCAGCGCCCGGACTCCGGCAATCTCGCGGGCTTCGGATGTCGGATCGGCCGAGCCCGCGGCGGCCAGTTTCTGCTTGAGCTTCTCGATCTCGCGTTCCGCTGCGACTTCGCTCTTCTTGAGCGATTTTATCCGCTCGACGAGCAGGCGCGGTTCGGTCTTCAGTGTCTCGCAGGCCGCGCTCGTAAGCGAGTGCATCTCTTGCATGCGGCGAATCGCTTCGGTGCCGGTGACCGCCTCGATACGCCTTACACCGGCCTTGATGCTGCCCTCGGAGATGATAATAAACGCGCCGATGTCGCCGCTGCGCCCGGTGTGAGTGCCGCCGCACAGCTCGAGGCTCTCGGGTCCCATGCGCACCATGCGTACGCTCTCTGAGTACTTTTCGCCGAACAGCATAGTGGCCCCGGCCCGGCGTGCGCCCTCGATGTCGGTCAGCGTCACCTCGACCGGGTAGTTGGCCCGGATCATCCGGTTGACTTGGTTCTCGACCTTATCCAGTTCTTCGTGGGTCATGGGAGCGAAATGCGAGAAATCGAATCGGAAGCGATCGGGCGCGACCAGTGAGCCGCTCTGGTTGACGTGCTCACCAAGCACCCGGCGCAAAGCCGACTGCAACAGGTGGGTTGCAGAATGGTTGCGTCTGATGGCATCACGACGTTCTAGATCGACTTCCAGTCGTACCTGGTCGCCGACCCGCATCTCACCCTGTTCCAGCTTGACCAGGTGCACGATCATTTCCGGCAACGGTCTTTGGGCGTCGCTGACGATGCCCCGGCCCCCCGGCGCGGTCAGCCTGCCCGTGTCGCCGACCTGTCCGCCCGTCTCACCATAGAAAGGAGTCCGTGACACAACCATCTCGAACTCGCCGCCTGCCTCGGCCAACTCGACACGTTTGCGGTCGGAGATGCGCCCGTGGTCCTGGTCATGAGTAATGGAGACTAGCGCGAGAACCTTGCCGGAGCCCTGCCTTTCTTCGTAGCCGATGAATTCCGTGGGCCCGACCTCGCCGAGAATAGATTTGAAGATATCATCGCTGGCCTCGATGCCCAGATCGCCCCCGCTCACTTCCTGGTGATGCGCGAACGCCAGGCGGTAGGCATCATGATCTATTGTCATGCCACGCTCGGCCGCTATGACGGCGGTCAGGTCTGGAGGAAAACCGTCGCGAGTCTGCAGGTCAAAGACGAGCTTGCCCGGTAGTATGCTCAAACCTTGTTTTTCGAGCGTGCTGATCTCCTTGTTCAGAATCTTCAGGCCGCCTGCCAGGGTGCGCCGGAAGGTTTCTTCTTCCAGGCGGGCGGCCTTGACCATCAGTTCCTCGCCAGCCGGTAACTCTGGATATATCTCGCCCATCAGGCGCACGACTTCGCGGCAGATCTCGAAGAAGAAGACGTCAGTGACTCCCAGCTTATCGCCGTGGCGGATGGCGCGGCGCATGATGCGCCTGAGGACGTAGCCGCGGCCCTCGTTCGAGGGCAGCACGCCGTCGGCAATCAAGAAGGCGCAGGCTCTGGCGTGATCGGCGATGACTCTCAGAGAGACGTCGCCATCCTGGCTGGCGCCGTAGCTCCGGCCGGCGATGTCTCCCATGCGTTGCAGCAGGGGCAAGAAGAGATCGGTCTCGTAGTTTGTTTTGACGCCCTGAACGATCGCGCACAGGCGCTCGAGACCCATGCCGGTGTCGATCGAAGGCGCCGGCAGAGGCGCCAGCTTTCCGTCGCTGCCGCGGTTGAATTGCATGAAGACCAGGTTCCAGACCTCGAGGAAGCGATCGCACTCGCAGCTCACTCCGCGGCAGTCACCCGTCTGGTCGCAGGGAACCGCCTGGCCCTGGTCGAAGTGGATTTCCGAGCAGGGGCCGCAAGGGCCGCTGTCACCCATCGACCAGAAGTTGTCCTTCTTGCCGCAACGCAGGATCCTGTCAGCGGTCACACCGGCCTCGGACTGCCATAGCCCGGCCGCCTCGTCGTCGGCGGGCAATCCCTCGCGCTGGTCGCCCCCGAAGACCGTGATCCACAGCCGGTCCGCCGGGAGTTGCAGGTGATCGACTAAAAACTCCCAGGCGAAACGGATGGCATCTTTCTTGAAGTAGTCGCCGAATGAGAAGTTGCCGAGCATCTCGAAGAAGGTGTGGTGCCGCGCGGTGTGCCCGACGTTCTCCAGGTCGTTGTGCTTGCCGCCGGCCCGCACGCACTTCTGGCTGGATGCGGCCCGGGCGAAGTCGCTTTTTTCGCGGCCGGTGAAGACGTCCTTGAACTGGACCATGCCGGCGTTGGTGAACAGCAAGCTGGGATCGTTTGGCGGAACAAGTGGGTAAGAGGGGCAAACCCGGTGCCGCCGCTTCTCGAAGTAGCTGAGAAACTCCGCGCGGACCTCTTTGGACGACAAGCGTTTCATCGGCTGCTCCGTTGTTGCCGGGACCGGCAAAAATTAACACCCTGGGGCCGGCGCTGTCAAACACGATCGGCTTACAAGATAGATTCTTGTCGTAACGGCCGCATTCAAGTATAATCAAATCTCCGCTGTCGAGGAAGAACCATGCGTGGTTGTCAAGATAAGATAATAGTTCGAGTTTTTTTCCTGCTTGTCCAGTTGGCTTTGCCGCTGACGGTTTCAGCCGGCGATCGACCGAAGAATCCCGATTCTGCCACCGGACGGCAAGACGCTGAAACCGATTTGTCCGACGAGTTCGCTTTCCTGGAAGACGCAAACGTGGTCGAACTGGCCTCACGCCATCGCCAGGAGATCGGCATGAGCCCGTCGGCGGTCACCGTGCTCACCCGGGTGGACATAGAGGCCTCGGGGGCAACGAATATTCCGGATCTGCTGCGGTTGGTGCCGGGCATGGACGTTGTCGTTGTCTCTCCCTCGTTCACCTCCCTTTCCTCGCGGATGTACTGGACCAACGCAAACAACCACTACCAGGTTCTGATCGACGGAAGAGACGCCGTCAACGAACTGCTTGGCGAGATGCCCTGGGCCGCGGAGATCATTTCGCTGGACGACGTGGAGCGAATCGAGATTCTTCGGGGACCGGCTTCGTCACTTTACGGGGCCAGCGGACTTGCGGGTGTGATCAGCATTACCACCCGGGAGATACCGGAGAATTCTTCCGCGTCCGTGCGTTTTGCAGGCGGAGAGGTCGGCACGCTCGAAGCCGGGGCGCGAGGCTCCATTCGCACCGGGAACTGGGGTTTCTCACTGAGCGGCGCCGGAGACATCGGCTCTTCCTTTTTCGCGCCCCGCGTCAGGAGCAAGCAGGTGTACAAGGTGCGCTCGGTAGCCGAATATCGCTGGTCGAACTCGAAACGGCTGCTGCTCGAAGGGGGATTTTCTGAAAGTGAAGGTAATTTGAATACAAGTATCGGACAGGTCGGGATCAACTTCGGTCTGCGGACGTTGCGGCTTTCCTACGCATCAGAGGATATCCGGACAAGGCTCTTCTGGAGTCAGGCGCCTGTCTCCTTCGAGATCGAGGCTCCCCTGGAATACCAGAAAATCCGTCTGGCCACCTTCGTTCCGGTGACGGCGGACAGTCACATCGTGGATGGGGATGTCCAATGGACCCTGCCCAAACTTGTGGATCCGCTTCTGCTGATAGTCGGCGGCAGCGCGCGGGTTTCCTGGATCGGGTCGGACCAGCTTCTCGACGGGGACAGCTACGCCGATCTTACCAGCCCTCGTTACCACAAGCCGGGTATCAGCTATTGGGAAGGGCGCGGCGGGGCTTTCGCTCATGCGGAGTACGTCCCGGGAGACTGGTTGACCATGACCGGCAGTCTGCGCATCGACTACAACACGGAGACGCATGAGTTTGTCAGTCCCAGGCTGGCGGCGGTTTTCTGTCCCAAGAAAGGGCAATATGTCCGCGTCGGGGTGGGCCGGGCGTTCCGCAAGCCGGCCTTTGTCGATTCGCGGCTGCATGCCATGGTCGAGTTCCCGAAAGACAGCCCGATCGGCGGAGCAGATCAGGACAAGTTCCAGGAGTTCATGTCGCGGGCAATGGGAAACAGCGATCTTCCCAACGAAAAGCTGATCTCGTTCGAGTTTGGCTACCTGGGGCAGTTCCTGGACGGCAGGCTCAGTGTCGCGATCGATCTCTACTACAACCAGCTGCGCAGCCTGATCAAGATGTCGACCAACGTCGTCGCGGGAGGGCAGGGTCTGCCTGATCTGGAAAAAACGACCATGAAAGTGAACCATGACAGGGGCGATGTCGACATCCAGGGCATCGAAATCGTCGTCCGCTTTCAGCCCGCGGAGTCGATAGCCTTGCTGGCTTCCTGGGCCCATAGGGAAGTATTCGACCATGAGTTGGCCGGGATCTCCGAAACCACTCCCAAGAACCTGTTCACCCTCGGAGGGCGCTTCGGGAGCGAGGTGGGTCTGATAGGCAGCCTGTATCTGTTCTCCCGCTCCGAGTTCCTGGCGGAAATGGTGGAAAATCCCGAGGGGCCTCTGTCTCCTTATCAAAATATGCACCTCGACAACGTCTTTCTAATTCTGGGCAAGCTCGGCTGGAAATGGCAACCGACGGAAAGAGTCGAACTGGAGGCGGGAACCAAGTTGTTTCTGCCGGTATCCCCCTTCTCCGCGCCCTATTTCCGTTACTACGAAGACGGGGGCGGTGTGAGTTCGAGCGGAGAGAAGTACGGGGGAGAGCAACTCAGCCGGATGGTCACGGCCTACCTGCAAGGATCGTTCTGATTGCTGCCAAGGGTTCGCGGGAAAAAGAGATCAACGGCCGGAGACAATGAAGCCCGCCCAGAGCAGCGGATTAGCCCGGCCATGTTGTCGCCGCAGGCGCCCGATCATCTCCAGTTTTGCCGCGCGCAAAATTTCTGCTTTGTCTTCAGTCTTGCGCGCCAGAGCCTTGGCGTAGAAAGATTCCATCAGCCTGCGGGTGGGCTCGTCCGGGATCTTCCAGAGGCTCATGATCTCCGCCCGCGCCCCTGCCAGGAAAAAGGCCCGCCTGAGTCCCAGCACTCCCTCGCCCGCTACCGGTGTTCCCACTCCTGTCTCGCAGGCCGAAAGAACAACCAACTCGGTTCCCCGCAGATCGGCTGAAGACACCTCGTCCGCCGTCAACAGGCCGTCTTCCCCTCCCGTCCGGCCGCCATCGTTCGCGCCGGCAAGGATCAAACCCGACCCCGATGCCAGAAACCTGGCCAGGGGAGCCTCGACTGTCATGTCGCCGAGATCTACAGTCTTTACCGGTTGAGCCTGCTCCTCCGGTGCGAAGTAGCCGTGGGTGGCCAGGTGAATGAAGCGCTTTCCGGAAAGTTCTCTCTTGACCCGCTCCTCCGTGGCAGTGCCTCCCTCGAGCAGCACTACCGCCTGCTGCGGGCTAGTCTTGCGGAAAAGGGCGGCTAGGTTCCTGGCCTCTGTCTTCGTCTCCGGCAAGGCTTGTACCGGCAACAGGCCAGAAGATGAATCGACTTGCCGGCCTCCGGCCGCTGCCGATTTCTCGCTCGCAGCGCCGTAGTCGATCCCGCCCGCAATCAGGACGCTTTTTGCCGCTGACCCGCCGGCCTGCTCGGGCCGCGCAAGCTCCTGGGCCGCCGACAGGTATCCGAATGTCAGCTTTTCGATCAGATAGCGCTCGTCAGCTTCGGGCAGGGCGCCGAACGGCACGCCTGCCAAAGCGCTATCGGGCACTATCCATACCTTGCGCCGCTTGTGCATGTGCCGCGCCACCGGATCCCAGACCAGTCGGCGCAGATTTTGGCCGACGGCGGCCAGCCTTTTCTGGGAGGCGCCTCTCTGAACCAGATCGATGTATCCGCCGACGGCTTGCTCGATACGTTCGGCATCTCCGAGTTCGACACGCTGGGGCTGCTTGCAAGTATCAGGTTCGAGAACGAATGCCAGGTATGCTTGCTTCCAACTACCCTCGGAGGCTGTGCCCGCGTCCGGGGGTTCGTATCTCTGGTAGGCCAGGTAGTCGACCAGTACCTCATCCTTTCCCAACTGGCGGCATATCTCGCGCACTCCGGCGGACAGCATCACGTGGTTTGACCTGATACCCTCGCTTCCCTTGGCGAGCGCGCGCTCCAACTCATCCCGGCGCTCGATCAGATCGACGAACCTGGCCACTCTTTGCGGCTGTTTTTCGTCGGGTCCCGGCATGGCCAGCATCTGCTCCGCCAGCTTGCGGCGAACCGTGTTCAGTTTATCGAGCAGCCCGGCAAGACTGGGATCGGGACTGGCCAGGGCCGCGGCGTGCTGGGCGGCCATCGTGGTCATCACTACGCCCTTCCACTTGAGGACCGAGGCATAGGCATTCGGGCCGTCGGATTTCCGGTCGAATAAGGACAGGTAGGTGTTCAGGTAGACGCGCCGTGATGAGACTAGCTCCAGGCGCTCGCGATCGCTGGTCGCGTCAAGCAGCGGATCGATGTTGCGGGCAGCCAGAGAAAGTGTTCTCTCGGCCGCACGGCGGGCCTTGTCCTGGTTTCCCAGCCTGAGATTGGCCAGGACCAGGCAGCGCAGGTTTTCGGCTATTCGGAAGTGATCCCGGCCGAGCGAGCGCTCGAGCCCGGCGATGCAGCGTCGGCAGACGGGCAGTGCTTTGTCGGCCCGATCGGCGAATGTCTGGATGAGAGCCTGCGCGCAACGGGTCTGCGCGACCCAGGGGTGATCGGGGCCGAGAGTCTTCTGGTAGCGCTCCAGAACGAATTTGTACTGTTCGAGGGCCTTGTCATACGAACCGGCCATTGCCAGGGCGTGCGCCAGGTTATGCCTGAGCGTGTACACCTGCTGATTGTCAGGGCCGAGGAATTTTTCGAATGACTCGATCGCCTGTCGGTACAACTCGCCGGCATGCTGCGCGTCACCAAGGTGCAGGGCAATCTCGCCGAGGTTGCCGAGTATATTGGCCTCCAGGATGCTGCCCGGTCCGTATGTTTTCTTGGCGATCGACAGGGCTCGGGCGAAGAAGCCGACCGCGTCTTCTAAAGAGCCCATCCTGCGGGACACTTGCCCCAGTCCTATCAGAATTGCCGCGACTTGGGGATGCTCGGCCCCGAAGGTCTTTTCCTGGATCGCAAGTGCCCGTTGGTAGCTTGCTCGCGATGCCCGATAGTTCCCAGCCAGCATCTCCAGGTAGCCAAGCGAGTTCAGGACAATCGCGGCCTGAGGATGATTTGAACCGAGCGATTTCTCGACCATCTGTAGCGAGCGCTGAAATAATCCTCGCGCTTCGAGCATCCTTGGAGTTCCCTATGCTCTCCAGAGACTACGGAACCTGGTTCCCAGCAGTCCGCAGGCCGCGCCCATGATTCCTATCCCCAGGTAGATCTGGTCCATCCCCAGCCACGTAGACAGCAGACCGGTCAGCAGCATGCTCAGGGCGGTGAAACCTACAACGGCCAGGTTGACCAGGGCGAAGACTCGACCACGGCGACCGTCGGGCACGATCTGCTGGATTAGAGTGGCCCGCGGAACGATGATCAGCGGGACTGTCAGTCCGTGCAGGAACATCGCCGCGCAGGCAAAGGCGAAGTCGTCGATGAAGAAGAAGGGAATGAATGTGGCGCCGTCTAAGAACATGCCCGTGACTATCAGCTTACCCTTGGGCCAGGCCCTCCCGCGCAGGCCGATCACCAGGCTGGCGGTTATCATGCCGGCAAAGAAAACACCGGTAATCAGCGCGTACTCCCTCGCCCCGAGACCGAGAACCTCGCGAACGTAGACCGGAACGCCGAAGATGGCCGGGCCCATGATAATCAGGTTGTCCACGGCGGTGATGAACAGCAGCCCGCGCAGGCGGGTGTCCTCCCATGAGTTTTTCAGGCCGGCCAGCACATCGGTCATTGTTCCGCCTGCGGCCGGCGGGATCTGGGGCAAGGGGATTGGTCCGGCCTCGATGTGCGGCGAGGTGGAGCGCTGCGTTCGCATCAAGGCCAGGGTGGCGAGGCTGACTAGAAACGTCACGGCATCGATAGTGAACAGGCCGATGGTACCCACCCGGGCCACCATGATCCCGGCCGCCGTGGGCCCGGCCAGAAAGGCCAGCTGAGCAGAAATCTGCACCAGGGAGTTGGCCCGATTGAGGCGGTTGTGCCTGACCAACTGCGGTATCAGTGCGTCCCGCGCGGGGTTGAAAAAAGCGGCCCCGGTGGCCAGCGAGAAGGCCACCAGCGCCAGCACCGTGCCCGAGAGCAACTGGTAGTGATCGCAGACCGGCACCAGAGCAACGACGAAGGCCTGGACGGCCGCACAGACAATCATCAACTTGCGGCGGTCGACACGATCGACGACCACGCCCGCGAAGAGCGACAGCAGGATGGCCGGGATGTACCCGGAAGCCACAATCAGGCTGGAGAGCGGCTTGGAAGCGGTCAGTTCAAGCGCCAGCCAGAGCAGGCCGATGTGGAAGATGGAATCTCCGAACTGCGAGATAAGCTGTCCCAGCCACAGCAGAACGAAGTTGGACCGCCGGAGCCCCTTGGATGTCATAAAGTTTATTTACCCTGGGAGTTAGTCGCCTGGCCAGAAAAAACCAGTTATCAAACGCTTAGTCGGCAGAAGCTTTTTTCTTCGGGCTAGAGTCCTGGTCGGGTTTGGAGCTGGACTCTGTCTTTTTCTCTTTCTTTTCGTCGTGGGCCTTCTTCTCGTTGGACCTGTCCTTCTTTCGGTAGTCGGTGACATACCAACCGGTGCCCTTGAGTTGGAAGGTGCACTCCGAGATCAACTTCTCGAGTTTTCCACCGCACGTCTTGCACTTCTTGAGTGGTCTGTCGGAAAAGCCCTGGATCGCGTCAAACTCGTCGCCGCATTTCGTGCATTGGTATTCATAGATGGGCAACTTTACAACCTCCCTAGATCCTGAAGCGCAAGGAATATAAGTCCCTGGAAACGTGGTGTCAAGACTGGATTTACCAGATCGGACTTACCAGGCTTGTTTTTTCCCTGGCAAGCGGGCTATCATTTCGACATGATCAAATCAGCCGCAGAGTCACCTGGTTGGAAGACAGGGTTCGCCGCAACCCAGATACACAGGGTCGAGCGCCTGATCAAGCTGTCACGCGAGCTTACCGGTGATCACTTTAAACTGGGCCACGAAGAGGCCCTGCGGGTTCCCTACGAGATCAGAACGCTTGAAAAGCTTACGGATTCCGAGATTCACGAAAGCGGCGTGCTTGCGGATATCGCGCGCTACCAGTACACCGAGCCCAGATTCGGCAGGAAACGCGATCTCTACCGGGTCAATTTGCAGGATCACAACATCCTGGCCATGCTCCGCCGGCGGCCTCGCGAGCTGAATTTCTCGCCGCTGTTGCTGTACGTGCTGACGCACGAGATCATTCACGTGATCCGCTTCGTCAAGTTCTTAGCGCCGTTCCACCAGGATCTTGGGGATCACTTGCCCGAGGAGCGAATGGTTCACGCCCAGACCCGCGGCATTCTCTCGCACGTACCGCTGCGCGGTATGAACACTGTGCTCGATCACTACGAAAAACACTACGCATCGCCCTCACAAGCATCGGCCAAGGAGGGCTGAGCTTCACTCGGCCGGCTTGTCGCCGTTTTCCGACCCGGCCGGCTCTTCTACGTCCCGCTTGGTCATTTTCTCGACCCAGTCTTGGGCCAGTTTACCGGCCCGGCCGCCTTCCTTGGCCTTCTTGTGGATGAACAGGTAGAAAGGCATCTTCGTCTCGCCATGGATGGCTCCCACCATGATGTTGGCTACCGGGTCCATCTCGAATTTGTAGTTGGTTCGTATGGCGGCGCCCAGGATGTATTCGGGTTTCTTGTTGGCCAGTTCCACGACCTGGTCGACGTACTCGCTCCTGGCGCCGCCCTCGACGTTGTAGCATCCCTTGTAGACCTTCAGGGCGGCCTTGGAATTCTTGGATTCGGCAGCGCACTGGCATAGCCCGGAAAGCAGCGTGCGGTAGCTTTCGGTATCCGCGTCGTAGAGTTTTACCTGGCGCTCGCCGTCGATGGGAAACGCATCGACGAACGGTTCGCAGTCGGCGCCGGACTTCCAGGCGGCGTAAAGCAGGGCGGTCTTGGCCCATGGATTCTTCGCCCCGGCCGCGAATTTCTGTGCGGTCGCCTTGTCGTTTGAAACGGCCAGTTCTATAGCGGCCTGGACGACGTCGGCCTGGCTTGCCTGCTGATCCTGCAGCACCACCAGCGAGGCCAGGATGGACGGCTGCTGGGCCGGCATGTTGCCCTTGAGGTTGGCTTCCTTTGAAAAGTCGCCGAAGGCGGGCGCGACATCGTCGATCTTCCAGCCGTCGGATGTCTGCACGAAAGGGATCACTCCCTTGCCGTCCGCGGTTTTCACCAGGAGCACTCGGACCTTGCCCGGTGAGCGGGCCCCAATGATCTTGGTGCCGTCGAGGCCGCCGGAGGAGGCCTTGGAGATGAACCCCTTGGCCGCAGCCGCGAAAGCATCGGGCTTGACCAAAGTCAGGGCGGCGTGGCTGAAATGATGCAGCAGTTGGAACTCGTCACCTGCCTTGAGCTTCTTGGCCTCTTCGACAAAGGCTTGATAACGTTCACCGAGAGCCTGCACCTCTTTCTGGGTGGCCAGCGGAAGGCGCTCGTACTTACTCTGACAGCCCGCCAAGAAAAGGCAGCCCGCAACCAACACAATCCAGGCCGAGAGTCGTTCGGATATTTGCGCCGACATAATGTTTCCCTCCTCTTTGAACTTTTCCACAAATGCCGGGAACACAGAAAACGTTCCCCCTCCAACTGCTATTCCTTCAGTTCTTTGAGAAACTCGTCCTTGGTGACCAGGCCCTTCTTGGCCATCGCGCGCATCAGCGCCCAGAAATACTTCTCGAGCTTCTGAATAGACTCCAACTCCGAAGTCTGGACGTCTTGAAGGTAGTCCTGCATGGCCTCTTCGGAGGTAATCGGCTGCGATTTCTGCCGGGACACCCTGGCCGCCCGCCGCGCCTTGATTTTCTCCACCTGGCTGCGAGTGTCAGCCTCCTGGTCCTTGGGAACCTCGCCGACCAGATTCATCACTTTATCGGCTTCCTGGTAAGTCGAGGTATCAACTCGCTCAACTCTTCCGCCGGGTCGCACCAACTCCATGCGACCGGTATCGCGTACCTCGTTGCGGTACAGGGTGAGCGGTTTGATCTGCGTGTTTTGCCCGCGGTAGTACCTGCGGATAGCGGAGTTGATGGCCGAGATCATGGCCAGCACCGGACGGACCTTGCAACCGGTCGTGAATTCGATCTCGTCTATGGCGGCCACGTTCATCGGATCGGACATGGCGACTATCAGGGTGCGCGACTTGCCCTTTTGTTCGAGTCCGATTGGAATCAAGTCGTTGCTTTCACAGGTATTGAAGGGCACCAGTCGCAAGGCGTCGGAGTCCATCTCGATCGTTGCCAGGTCAGCGGTGGGCAACGACATCACCTCTCCGAGTACCTTTACCAGCATTCCCTCGGTGATGAAGCCCTTGGCCACCAGGGCGACTCCCAGCCGGTGACCCCACTGTCGCTGGTAGGCCAAAGCGGAGTTCAGTTGATCCTGATCGATAATGCCCCGTTCGATCAGTATCTCGCCCAACTTCTTGCGCGCCATGGTTTTTTCCAGTCCCAGATTCAAGCGGATGCTATCAGACCGATGATTGGCCGTCAAGAACGCGCAGAACGCGAGAACGTGGGAACGCTCCTTGACGGGTTATCTGTTTTCCTATAGTAGGAATCGAAGCATGGTGCGCTGGAGGTCATTCTGTGGCGACTGTTTTCTGGTTTGTGGTTCTGATTGGCTTGTTGATTTTTGCCCATGAGGGTGGTCACTTCTCATTCGCCAAGCTGTTCAAGGTAAAAGTCCTGACGTTCAGCCTGGGGTTCGGAACCCCGGTTCGCATCGGCAGGTTCAAGCTCAGCTTCAGGCTGGGCGAGACGGAGTACCGTATCGCCTGGTTTCCGGTCGGGGGTTTCGTGAGAATGCTAGGGGAAGATCCGACCGAGGAGATTGCCCCCGAGGATCTTCCTCGCTCCTTCACCAAACAGAAGGCCTGGAAGCGTTTTCTGATCATTCTCGGCGGGCCGCTGTTCAGCGTCTTGCTGGCCGTGCCTGTTTTCTTCTGCTATCACCTGCTCGAGGACACCGCGCCGGCTCCGGTTGTCGGCATGGTGATCTCCGGGTCACCGGCGAATGCAGCCGGTATCCGTCCCGGCGACAAATTGCTCATGGTGGGCAAAACCAGGATTGAGACCTGGGAAGACGTGGATGACGGGATCCAGGGCTCCTCGGGTGAATCCCTGAAAGTTGTTTTCGAGCGAGCCGGGCAAAAGATGACCAGCCAGTTGACGCCGGCACGGGAACTCGACAGCACCGGCCTGGAACTGCTGGGCGAACGCTGGGAGCTTGGTCTGAGGCACCAGCGGCGCGGAAATATTATAGGTGTGGTCTCAGCGGACTCCCCGGCCGGCAGGGCTGGTTTGCGAGGCTGGGACAGGCTGGTCAGCTTGGCCGGGGTTCCCGTTGACGGCTGGTGGGATGTCCGCACCATTCTGGAGATGAACGGCACAAATGTGCTGCCGGCCACGGTGGTCAGGGCGGCCGGAGTCGAGGTCGGCGCGGTGACCATCAAGGTTCCCGCGGTGGTAGACACCTTCATCGTTCCGCTCGACGCCGCACGGGCTCCCGAGGGGGCGCTGCGCACCAGCACCGCTTATACCGGCCTGGAACCCGTAGATATGTACATCTCGAGCGTCAGCAAGGGCCTGCCGGCGGCGAAGCACGGTGTTGCCCCGGGTGACAAGATAGTATCGGTCGACGGCGTGCCCGTCTTGTGCTGGGAACAGTTCACGCATATCATGGTAGACAGCAGCGACCGCCAGATCACCGTGCGCGTGCGCCATGATGGAAAGTTGCGCTCGTTTGAATTCAAGCCCGAGACGATTACACAGAAAAACGAGTTCAAGCAGGCGACCAAGAAGCCCGGGTTCGGTGTCGGCTACATCATGAACCTCGCCGGCGGAGAGCGGATCCCGCGTCCTGGCAGGCTGGGAAATGCATTCAAGCTGGCTTTCACAGACACCGGCACCGCGATCTACATGAACGTGATGGGATTCGTGCGCATCTTCCAGGGCAGGGTCAAGGCCAGCGAGGCCATCGGCGGCCCGCTGATGATAGCCGATATCGCCGGCAAGTCCGCCAAGAAAGGTTGGCGCTACTTCGTGCAGATGATGGCCTACCTGAGCACGCTGTTGGGCATACTGAACCTGTTGCCGGTTCCCCTCCTGGACGGGGGACAGATCGCTTTCATCGTCGTCGAGGCGGTCATGCGCAAGCCCCTGTCGCTCAAGGCCAAGATTGCCGCCAACTACGTGGGCCTGGTTCTTCTGGCCAGCCTGATGCTGTTCGCCTTCGGCAACGATATCCACAGGTACTGGTCCGAGATCACGTCGCTCTTCGGTTGACGCCGCGGCATGCTGATTCTCGCCATAGACACGGCCACCCGGGTGACGGCGGTCGCCTTGCTGAAAAACGGTGAGTTGCTGGCCGAGTCCGCCGAGCGCTCGCGCAATCATTCGCCCAGGCTGTTTATCACGATCGAACGCCTGCTGGCTGCAAACCGGCTTTCACCCGGCGACCTGCGGGCGGTGGCGGTCGGCCAGGGACCGGGCTCGTTCACCGGTATTCGCGTGGGGCTGACACTGGCAAAGACATTGGCCTACGCGCTCGATATTCCGCTGCTGGGTATATCCACACTAATGGCACTTGCCGAAAACGGGCACGAGGAGAAAGGCCCATTGATCTGTCCAGCGCTGGATGCGCTAAAGGGCGAAGTCTTCAGCGCCGGCTTCAGGATCTCGTGCGATGGGCTGGTAATGTCGCACAAAGAGGCAGCGCGCGATCCTGCGGCATGGGCTGCCGAACTGGCCTGCCTCAAAAAGCCGTGTCTGATCCTCGGCAGCGCCGTTGCCCGTTACCGGGAAGTTTTCGAAGGCGCCCTCGGCAAGCTGGCCCTCTTTCCCTGCAACGAATCGTCGCACGAGGTACGAGCCCAGGCGATCGGTAAACTGGCCATGGCCAGGCTTGCACAGGGTGAAACCGACGACCCTCGCACCCTGGAACCGCACTACTGTCGTCTGTCGGAAGCGGAGTTGAACGCCCGTTAAGTTTCTACAGGTTCCCTACGGAACTATCCGGCTCGCCTAGCGGCATGCACCCTTGCCCAACAAGATGCTAACGGTATCACCACTGGAATTAGAAACGGCCAGATCCAGCATGCCGTCGGCGTTGAAGTCTCCCGTCGTGACACCCATGGAACTTCCGCCGGTAGCGAACTCGCCGCCGGCGACAAAGGTTCCCGTACCCTGCCCCTGGTTGCCGAGGCCCTCAAATATCTGAACGCCATCCTTCCCCGCAGTTGCAACTGCCAGATCGAGAATACCGTCGGAGTTGAAATCACCCACGGCGATCCCTCGTGGTTTGCTTCCGACTCCCGTTCCGAAATCGGTCTTTGGCCCGAAGGATCCGTCTCCAATGTTCAGCAGAACACTTACCGTGCCGCTATCCAAGTTGGAAACAACCAGGTCCGGTTCTTCGTCTGAGTCGAGGTTTGCTGCAACGACGCAAACTGGACCGCTCCCAACACCGTAGTCCACTGCCACCGCGAATGTCCCGTCCCCTTTGCCCCCGGAGCTGTTTCCCAACAGAACGCTGACCTTGTTTGCACTCTGGGCGGCAGCTGCCAGATCGAGGGCGCCGTCGTGATTGAAGTCGGCCGCGGCGATCCAGAACGTACCGTCGGCGGCAGCGTAGTTCGCGATGGGCCCGAACCCTCCAGCCGGATCGGCGAGCAAAACGCCGACCACATGCTGGTCGTCGCTTGCGACGGCCAGATCCAGATGTCCATCCTGGTTGAAATCGGCCGCCAGCATGCCCCTGGCCGATCCCCCGACATCGTTCGAAATCGGCGAATCGAATGTGCCATCACCCACACCTCCACTGCCATGGCCCAGCAAAAGGCTGATATCTTTCGAATCGATGTTAGAGACGGCAAGGTCGAGGATGCCGTCGCCGCTGAAGTCACCGTGAACGATGGCAGACGGAGAGTCGCCGGCGGAATAAGTGGTCATGGCCGAAAAGGTTCCGTCGGGCCGGCCTCCCGGCCGGTTTGCCAGGAACACACCGGCCTGTTTGAAGTTGTTAATAGACACGGCGAGGTCCGGTGCTCCGTCGTTGTTGAAGTCGCCAGATGTGATGGATGAAGGATCTCCTGCCGCCGGGCAGTTCATTGCGTCCTCGAATGTCCCATCTGCCTGACAGCACGGAGTAACCGGTTTATTATCACACTTGTGGCTTGTACACACATCCGTTGTACAAGGATCTCCATCGTCACATTCGGTGCTGGACAAGCATTCCCCGCCGCAGTTGGAATCCTCATCATCCGTCCATCCGTCGCAGTCGTCGTCCTCGCCGTTGTTGCAGGTCACGTCCCCGGGCGGTCCCTCGTCTCCGCAGCATTTCGACTGGGTGCAGCACAAGCCCTCGATACAAGCCCAACCTTCGGGACAGTCCCGGTCCGGGCAATCGCTGTGGCGGCACTCTCCCCAGGAACACTGCAAGGACGCTTCGCAGTCTGCGCCCACTTCGCATTTGTCTCCTTCTCTTCCCGAGCCGGAGCCGTTTCCACAGTTTGCAATCAGGGGAGACAGAGCAATAATCAATACCGGCAAGATTTTCATGAAATCCCTTTCCTCGGACCTTCGCCTCCAGTCCCCTAGCACTCCCAGGGGCTGCACCCGCCTGTCTGGTAGCACTACTGATAGGTGCACTGCCAAGGCTCGCCGGCCGGGTGATCGCAGTTTTGTGTTCCCACGCAGTAACGGAAGCAGGAGCCGCCACACACACCCGGGCAAGTTGAACCGGAACCGTTTTCCACGATGTCACATGAACCGGAGCTCCCGCAATTGCACGCGCCGAACACACAATCGCTTCGGCAGGTCATGGAACCGCATTCGCCGCAAGACCAGACCTCGTTGGGCGTACAAGTACCCTCGTTCTGGCACGATCCCCAATTGCATTGATCGTTGCAGGTCTGCTCGCCGCACTTGGTGCCGCAGCCCCTTTTGTTGCCCGGAACGCAGCCGCTCTCTCCCTGGCAAGGGCCCCATGTCTGATCCGGCTGGCAGGTTTCGGTGCCGGAGTTGCAGCGCCCGCATGGTTGCGTGTCCAACGGCGTGCAGCCAGCCGACGAACCGCTGCAGTTGCCACTGGTGCAGGTGTCGTCTATCGTGCCCGGATTGCCGTCGTCGCATGCCCGCCCCTCGCACTCCGGATCGGCGCAGTCGGCCAGGTTGTCACAGTCGTTGTCACGGCCGTCAGCGCACGACAGCTCTTGGCCCTCGTCGGGTACGCAGGCTGCGGCCTTGCAGTTGCCCTGATCGCAAACGAGGTCCTGCGGGCAGTCTGCATCGGTTTCGCATACGCAGCGACCTTCTACGCACTCCGTGGCCACGCAGTTCTCATTCTCACACACCTGTCCCTCGGCGCAGTCCCCCGTGGCGCAGTCCTCCGCCCAGCATAGGCCGTTGGCGCATTGTTGGCCCGGCAGGCAAACGACCTCGGCGCAGTTGCGCTCGACGCAACGGTCCTCGTAACATATCTCTCCCGGGTCACAATTCTGATCGACACAACCGGGCGGATAACAGTACCCGTTTGCGCAGACCAGGCCCGCCCCGCATACCACTCCATCGCAGGTGCGTTGCCGGCACTCGTCCTCTATGCACACTTCACCGTAGTTTATGCATTTCTTGGTCTGGCAATCTTTCGGATAGCAGTGCCCGTTCGCGCAGGCCTGGTCCGGCGGACAGATCACATCCGCACAGCTGCTCGGCAGGCACACTTCGTCTATGCAGATCTCCCCGAGCCCGGGACACGGACGCGTGTCACAATCATCTGGATAGCAAAGCCCCTCCACACATACGTAACCGTCCTTGCAGAACATATCCGGACAGCGCGCAATGATGCATCTACCGTCTTCGCAGGTCTTCACTCCCGGACAATCGATATCCACAGCACACTCGCTCGTGTCGCCGGAGCAGCAGGCTACTCCCAAAGCGAGTATGATCGCCATCAGGATCGCTCTCTCGTCCTCACTTTTCATGAGAAAAAGAATCATGGGATTCCACCTTTCTTGGACGCCGGTGTCGCCGTCTTCGCAATAGGGCGAATCCAAAGAGAAGCAAAAGCCCGGCCAGGGTCGACTGCACCGTCCCTGCTGCGCGCTTGCCGCAAGCACAGCCCTGATCAGCTTGTTTCACTTCGCCATCACCGCCGTCTCCGAAACCTCCGTCCGGAGCCCCGGGAACGCACTCCCCCCAATCTCCCCACGAGCAATCTGTCTGACACGACCGCTCCTGGTAACCACCGTCACAAGGCTTCGCATCGACACTGTCCGGCTCACAAGCACCCTCGTTCATGCAATCCTGCCAGGCCTGCCAGCTGCAGCCGTCGCACAGGCGGATCTGCACGCCGCAGAATCCACAGGAACGTGAATCCGGAGGATCGGCTGGATCGCATTCACAACCCGAGGCCGGTTCGATCTTGACCGCGTCGAAGACGATCGTGCGCTGAGACTCACGCGTATTGTCCTCCAGCTTGACCCACTGGTCGCCGCCCTGTGCGAATACGTATCGTCCCAGATCCAGCCAGTCATCCGCCAGGCTGTTCTGGCTGCGATCCAATCTGGATTCGTCTCCAGCGTGCCGGATCAGGTATTTGGCTTCCCGGGAGTCCCCGGCGATCGCCGGGACGTATGCCGAGACATCGTATTCGCCACCGTCGGCGAAGGTGAGATTCCATAAAGCATAGTTGACCGGGCCGGCATCCTTGGTTGCCGTCCACAGACAGTGACCGCCATGCCCACTGGCTTCCTCGTTCCAACCCGCATCTGAGCCGAACTTCGAGAAGCACGGACCATCTTCCTCCAGAATCACCATATCCGATCCGATAACGATCTCGCAGTCGTGGGCAACCTCGCCGGAATTTTTGGAAACCATTTCTTTTCCGGGCACCAGGTCTTCGTATCCGTCGATTGGCTCCGGCACCACGCCGTTGCCACCGTAGGAGCCTTGCGTTCCCGAGCTTCCCTCGAATTTCGAGTCACGGTGAATCACGAAGTGCAGGTGCTCCCAGTTCGCGTACGGGTCGAGTTCGCCTTCGGTAGATCCCCCGAGTTCACCGATGGCCTCGCCCTTGTCGACGTGCTGGCCCTCGGACACGTAGATGGAGTTCAGGTGGGCGTAGAGGCTGATGTATTTGTGCCCGTCGGCGTTGTAATCGTGCTCGATGTAGATCCGCTGACCGTAACCGGCCCAACCGATTGTCCCCCATCCCTCCTTGACCACCGTACCGCCGGCGACGGCCAGTACCGGGCGTCCCAGGCCCCGGTTGGGACGGTTGGGCAGGATCATGTCGATGGCATGGTGATCGTTCGTCTTGTCGGACCGGTTGCAGTCCTTGTGAAGGGTCGAGCCCCCGAACTCGCCGTAGCCGGCCGTGATACGAACCAGCTCGCCTTCCTCGAAGGGCAGGCTGATATCCCAGTCGCCGGGCTTGGCCACGCAGCCGCTCTCGGGCGTTGTCAGGGCTGATGAAACACCTGGCAGACACATCAGGATGATCACGCATGCAGATGCGCTTACCCTTCTGCGTGCACTTCGCATGTCAACTACCTGTTCTCGTATCACGAACCGCTCATGATTATTTTCGACGTGGTCTTGCGGGCCTTGGCCCGCGGGTGTCGCGACCGGGTCGCCGCCCAGAACCGCGTGCTTCTCGCCTGGATCGACCGGGCGATCTGTCGTTCCTTTCGCGCCTGGGGGGAATCTCCAGCTTGCCGATAGAGACGGGCCAGACGTCGCCTTCGCGAATGCGATCGATCAGATCGGCCTCGTTTTCGATCGGGTCGATCGCCAGGGTCGCTGACTTGCCCATGGCCTCGAGATCCTGGTGACAGTTGCTGCCGCCGACGCCGGGCAGGCCGAATCCGGCCGCCAGCTCCTCGGCCAGTTCGTTGGCCAGGGTGGTGTGCCCGCCGCTGAGCACCTCGATCGCCGCGATGCCCTCGAGCCTGATGAGCTTGTCACCTGGCGATTCATCGATCGAGCGATCGTAAGGATGGGCGGCCACGATCACGCCCTTCCTGGACTGCACCGCATCTACCAGCGATCCAAAGACGATCCTGTCGCGTTCGTCAAAGCGCAGCCAGCCGGAAATCTCGGGAAGCTCGTCGGGCTCGGGCACGAAGACCAGAAAATGTCCCTGATCGGTCCGGGCCTCGAAACCGGCCAAGACGACGATTTCGGCCTCTCGCCCGAGAAGCTTGGCTTCGCTTGCCCCGGCCAGCGTGTTGACGTCGGTCAGGCAGAAACCGTCCAGCTTGCAATCCTTGGCGCGCGCCACCAGATCGGCCAGCGAAAAAGGAACGCCCTGAGTATGAGAAGAATGGACATGAAGATCGATTAGCACAAGCGCCTCCAAGGGTCTGCGTAAACGAAACGGGGCATGCTATACCACGAAGAGGGAACCCACTCAACGAGATTCGGTACTCTGGATGGGAATCAGTTTAAACCCATCCAACTTCGTCCCGGCCGATTTTTCGGCCTGTGAGAGCAATTTCTCCGGATCCATATCCAGTACCGAGAAATCTACCGGGTATATCTTGACGTCATTGCCGTCTCCCATAACCAGCAGCTTGCCGTCCGGAGAAAACCCGATCGCCACCACCTCGCTGCTGGCATCGATTTTCAAAAGCGGTTTGAAAGTACTGGACGACCACAGGCGCACGCTGTGATCGTCGCTGGCGGTGGCCAGCAGGCCGTCATCGGGCGAGAACCTGACCGAGTTGACCCATTGCTCGTGTCCGACAAGGCGGCCCTTCTCGCGCCAGCTTCCGCAATCCCATACTATGGCCAGGCCATCCTTGCCGGCCGAGGCCAGCCTGTCGCCCCGATGCGAGAAAGAAAGACCGCTTGTCCAGTCGCTGTGACCGCCGAGTACCCTGAGTTGCTCTCCCGTGTGCACATCCCAGATACGTACCGTCTTGTCCCAGCTGGCCGAAGCCAGCCGCTTGCCGTCCGGCGAGAATTCGATATTGTCGACGTCGTTCTTATGGCCTCTCAAAGTGGCCAGCCGCTTACCCGTCTCCGCGTCCCACAAGCCGATCGTCCTGTCGCGGCTCGAGGATGCCAGCATGTTCCCATCGGGCGAGAAAGTCACTCCGAATACCGCACCTGTGTGGCCTCTGAGAACGAGCCGGGCCTTCAGGCTTCGCATGTCCCAGATATACACGATCTTGTCGCGCCCGGACGACGCTAAGCTCCTGCCGTCTCGAGAGAAGGCCAGTCCGTCGATGACGTCTGTATGTCCCACGAGCGCCGCGCGCGGCCCTCCGTCGGGCAGGTTCCAGACACGCACGCTCTTGTCCCAACCAGCCGAGGCCAGCAGCTTGCCGTCCGTGGAGATGACCAGCGCATAGACTGTACCCCGGTGGCCCTTTAAAGTGAGCAGCTTGCGGCCGGGCACCAGTTGCCACAACCTGGCAATCTTGTCGTATCCGCTGGTGACCAGATCCGAGCCTTGGGCCGAGAAGGCGGCGCCGTAGACGAAGCCGCGGTGACCGACGGTAAGAAGCAACCGACCCGATGCGACCTCCCAGATCCTGGCCGTCTGGTCGTATGAGGCCGTCGCCAGCCTTCTGCTGTCGGGGGAAAAGTTCAGGCTGAGTATGCCGTCGGTGTGTCCCGTGAGAACCCGTACCGTTTTCCGGGAGCGGACCCTCCACAGGCGCACGCTTCGATCGTTGCCGGCCGAGGCCAGCAGGCGGCCATCCGCTGAAAAGGTGACGCTGTACACCTCGGCCGTATGGCCGCTAAGCACGGCCAGGGGTTTTGCGCGCGGCATTTTCCAAAGCCGCAGTGTGCGATCGTCGCCGGCCGAGGCCAGCAGCTTGCCATCCGGCGAAAAGGCCACGGCGTTAACCTTCCCGATGTGTTTGGAAAGAACCGCGCGCGTCTTGCCGCTGCCCACCTCCCAGATGCGCACCGTCCCGTCGTAGGACGCCGAGGCCAGCAGACGGCCGTTTGGCGAGAAGGCGATCCCTTGCACCTGGGATGTGTGGCCCCGCAGGGTTAAAAGCGGAGAGCCGCTTCCGGCGTCCCATAGCCTCACCGTTCCGTCATGCCCCGCCGAGGCGAGCAGCTTTCCGTCAGGGGAGAAGGCGACGTCGTAGACCCTGTCCTTGTGCCCGCGTAATGTGAATAGCTGCTTACCTGCACTGTTCCAGACGTGGATGCTGCCGTCGTAGCTGCCGGCGGCGAATATATCGCCGACGGGTGCAAAAGCCACTCGGGTGAGCACCTCGCTTGCGGCAAGCGAGCGCGCCAGTGAAGCCCGCAGGTAGAAGGAGGCCCGGTACACCTGTGAGGCCGCGTCCACCCGCAGCTCGTGACTGCGCGGGAAACGCTCTTCGAAACCCGCGTCATGGTAAGGACTCTTGGGATGAGCGGGATTGTGCAGCAGCGAGGCGGCCGAGAAGATGTTGGCCGAGAGAAATCGTTTATCCTCAGTCAGCCGGTCGGCCTTCTCGGCGTAGGCCTCCGACAGATGATAGTTGGCCACCAGGCGCTCGGCGTGCTCCTTGGCGCGAGCGGTCTGCTCCTTCTTGCGTGCCAGGCTCTCACTTTGGCGGGCCTGGGATTCGGCCCGCAGCGAGAGGGAAACCGAAACCAGCGCCCAGATCATTACGCCCAGGATCACCGCCACGGCCACGATGATCGGCTTGTGCAGTGTGGCGAACCTCTTGAGAAGCTCCCACGAGCTGTATTCGTATGCCGTTACTTTCTCGCCGGTCATGTAGGCGCCGATGTCGTCGGCCAGCTCGCGGGCCGACTGGTAGCGCCTGTTTTTATCGCGCTGCAGAGCTTTCTGAGCCACGGCCGCCAGCTCGGCGGGAGCGGCGGCGCATTGCTCTATAACAGGTTTGATCGGCTTGCGGCCGACCTTGAGCAGGATCTCCGCGCGGCGCTTGCCCTCGAAGGGAGGGTGCCCCGTCAGGATCTCGTAAAGGACGGCTCCCAGGCCCCAGACGTCCGAGCGCTCGTCGATCTCGTCGATCTCTCCCTTGGCCTGCTCGGGGCTCATATACGAAGGCGTGCCCATGGCGGCGCCGGCTGTGGTTTGCTCGACGTTTTCGTCCTGGAGGATCCTGAGATCTCTCTTGATGTCGCGGGCTCCGATATCGCGCTTGCCGCGAACCTTGGCTATTCCCCAGTCCAGCAAGACCGTCTCGCCGAACTCACCGACCATGACGTTGGATGGCTTGATGTCACGGTGGACGACGCCGCGGCTGTGGGCATAGGCGATAGCCTTGCAGATGTCCCAGAAGGCCCCCATCAACTTCATCCGCTCTTGCAAGGCGCGGCAGTCTGCGAGCTTCTGGGCCAAGGTCTGACCGCGGACCAGGCGCATGGTATAGTAGAGTGTACCGTCATTGCGGCGGCCGACCTCGTAGACCGGGACGATGTTGGGATGTTCGAGCTGGCCGGTGACCCGCGCCTCGCGAAGGAAGCGCACCACGCCCGGAATAGAGTGGGGACTGGCCCAGGGTGAGGTCGATTCGCCTTCGGCGCGATCGGGCAGGAGCTCTTTAAGCGCCACGTCCCGGCCGATGTGTGCGTCTGAGACAAGCAATACCCGCGCCTGGCCGCCGCGCCCGTGCACTCCATGAATAGTGTAGCGGCCCGGTTGCTCAGGTGTGACCGCCCCGATGGTGTCGTCCACCGACGCCGTGGGTTCGACCTGCGTCTGGTCACCCTCGATCGGCGACGACGGCGCCGCCGCCCCCACCGTGCCCAACTGGTCGGAGAGCATCTTGTCTATCTCGGCTTCGATTTCACGGCGCTGAACCGCGCTGATGACACCGTCGGCCTCGAGCCTGTCGGCCAGTGAAACTCCGCCCTGGCCCAGGCAGGCGGTCGCGGCGGCGGCGACCCGGGCCGGGGATGCGTACCCGCGGGCGATTACGCTCGTGGCAAACAGCAGTTGTTCATCCGGTTCAAATAGCATCTGGTGTGGTCAGCATACTCCAAAAGGGAAGCAAGCTGAAACTTTCTTGGATGCCGGCGATCAGCCGGTCGGTCCCGGCTGAAAACTTGACCCTGGTAGGATAATGTAGTATAAACAACTACAGATGGATACATTGCTGTAAGCCTTTGAAAACCAAAGGAGTCAGTCATGGCCCAATCTGATGTTACCGTATTTATGGAAAATCTGAAGATGTGGGATCGCCCCCCGGTGGGGACGGAGTTGCCGGTCGTGCTGCGCCTGGAAGACAACGTCGACAAGATCGTCGACGAGATGTTCGATAACTTCTGTGATTTACAGCTCGACCGGACGTACGCCATGGTGGGGAATTGCTAGCCACCGCGATCTGAGCATCTTTTCCCGATGATCGCGCCGATCTCGGCAGATCACGATTGATCTTCTCATCCCATCTTGTTATAAGTATTTCCCGAATACGGCACTGGTTCGATATCTAGAGCAACGGCTTGTATTCTGGCAAATACCTGGTCAGACAACTTGTAAGGAGGTTGAGGCATGATCAAGTTCGGGAATAGTAACCTGCGGGCTCCGAAGTGGACTCGTCCGGTCTACCTCGTTGCCGCGGGCATGTCAGATTTTCGAAAGCTATACCCCGAGAAGAAACTCGAGGAGATCACCATGATGGCCTTCAAGATGCTTCTCGAGGAGAACGACCTGAAGATGGATCCGCTCGATGTCAAGGGCCTTATCAACTTCGCCTGCTACGGTGAGTTCGCCGATCACTTCCAGGATCAGCTCCTGTGCGAGGCCAAGGTGCACGACTACCTGGGCCTCGATCCGCTCTTCAATCTGGGAATAAAAACCGGCGGCGCGACCGGCGGCAGCACCATCCTGACTGCGGCCGCCACCGTGGCCGGTGGACTTTCAGACTGCACCCTGGCGCTGGGCTGGGAGCGTATGGACGAGGTGACCACCTGGACCGGCAACTACTACATCGCCTCCGCGGCCTGCAAGGACTTCGAAACGCGCCTGGCCCGTAACTACGCCTCCTACTACGCGCCCATGGCCAGACGCTTCCAGGAGATGTACGGGGTCGACGAGCGCGTACGGGCCGAGATCGCCGTCAAGAACCGCGGCTATGCCTGCTCGTCGCCCTTTGCCCAGTCACCGGGCAGGCACACCGTCGAGGAGGTACTGGCGGGCGATATCGTCTCCGACCCGCTCAGGTTCCTCGAGTGCTGCGTGATGTCGGTCGGCAGCGCGGCCGTACTGGTCTGCTCGGAGGAGGTGGCTTATAAGCTGACCGACAAGCCCGTCAAGTTTTATACCGCCGGCGGCAGCCACACCTTGCGAACCGGCGACCGGCGCCCGATGCAGATCCCGTTACTGCCGAACGAGAAGGCTTCCGACTACGATAAGCTGTACGCCGATATGGAGAAGCAGGACGGCCGCTGGCCCGGGTTCGAGAGCTTCGCGGCGACGCGCTTCGCGGCCTACCTGACCTACAAGATGGCGGGCATCGAAAACCCGATCGAAGACCTCGACCTGGTTGAGACCCACGACGCCTTCACCATCTCCGATCTGCAGACCTACGGCGACATCGGCCTGACGCTCTACGGCCAGGAGCAAGAGTACATCAAGTCGGGCGAGTGCTACCTGAAAAACCCCCACACCGGCAAGCCGGGCAGGTGCCCTTCGAACCTTTCGGGCGGACTGCTGGGGACTATGCATGCGGTGGGCGCGACCGGCATCTTCTCGTGCAGCGAGGTATTGTGGCAGATCCAAAACAAGTACGACAAGTTCCACGGCGATCCCAAGATGTGGGAGCGCTACGGCAAGAAGAAGCCCGACGACTGGGAAAGCCTGCAGGTTGCCGATCCGTGCCGCGGATTGTATGTCTCGCATGCCGGGGTGGGCAGCCACGTAACAACCGGCGTACTCGAGAAGGCCTGGTAGGACGGAGGATGTCATGAACGAAATGGTCAAGCTGAACACGACGAAATCCGAGATCAAGGAAAAGAACGACGCCTGGGTGCTCACCTGGCCGCGGGTCGGCGACGCGCGCGGCTCGCACCACCACACCTACGGGCAGTTGACCCCCTATTTCAAGGGGCTGGTCGAGGGACGCCTGATGGGAACGCGCTGCACCAATCCCGGCTGTCCGATCTCGAAGGGCGCTGGCGAAATCTGGCTGCCGCCGCGGGCCGACTGTCCCGACTGCCACGCCAAGATGGAGTGGGCCGAGGTCAAGAAGCCCGAGGGATACATCTACACCTACACTTTCGTGGAGCGCGGCGGCACCGGGCTGGAGATCGAGTGTCCCTACTACCAGATAGACGTGAAGCTCCCCGGCGTGTGCACCATGGTCAAGAGCTGGCTTGTAAACCGCGACAAGAAGGTCAAGATAGGCGATAAGGTAAAAGCGCGCTTCAGGACGGGCGCGGAAGCCACCAATACCTGTCTCGATCTCTGCTGGGAACTCGCCTGAGAATCATGGGCTTTCGGTTTTAACGCTGAAATCAGGCCATTTGACTTTCCTGGTCAGGAACATCAATAGCGCCAGGACGGCGAACAGTGTCCAGGAGCCCACCAGCAGTGCGTAGCGCTCCTCGTTGAGGATGAAATACAAAATGGCGTAGAGTGCCGCCAGTCCGCCGCCGCAGAACAGTGCGTGTCTGGTGGTTGCCAGGATTGCGCGGGTATAGCCGGTAACCAGCACGATCGCGGAGGCGCTGGCTATCAGGTATGACCAGGAAAACGGAATGTGCTCTGAGCAAGACAGCAGCAACAAGTAAAACAGGACCAGGGCACAGCCGACGAAGAGATACTGAACCACGTGAATGTGAAGGCCGCTGATCACTTCGAAGAGGAAAAAGACCGCGAAGGTCAAGACGATGATCAGCAGAGCATACTTGATGGATCGGGTGATGATCTGATAGAGCGAAACGTCTTGCACCAGACGCAGACCGACTGACGGGAATCCGGCAAGCGGCAGGCCCTTGAGCGGGTAGGGAAAAGAGAATCCCAAAACAGAGTATTTCCAGCGGGCTTGAAAACCCGTCTGGCCCACGTTTCTCTGGTTGGGCAGGCGATCGCCGGCAAAGCTCGGGTTGCGCCAGTTGGATGCCAGATGCAGCATTACGTTTTTGGCGATCGGCCTGAGCATGAACTCGACCGAGCCCATGACTGTCAGGTGCGCCGAAAAAGAAAAGTCGTCAGCGATCATGGCCTCGAGCATGTCGAGTGGCAGTGAGTATACAAGTATCCTGGCGCCGCCTATCTGTACTGGGCGACCGGCGGGGATTGCCGTTTGCGTGCCCTGTTCGTTCTCGAGGGTGACCTGTATCCTGGGCCGGCCGCCGTAGTCAGGCAACCTGCCCGCATCTCCGTAATCCAGCAAGAAGACCAGGGATGCCTTTTGCCAGTCGAGCTGCTGCTTGTTCTTATCCAGTTGGATGGAGCCCTTGATGTCGAAGTCGCCTTCGTAGGTGGGATAGCGAAAGATCCCCCGGTAACGTTCGAGGGCGACAAGCCTGCCTTCGGTCTCGATATTCTCCGGGGCATAGGCGTAGTTGACTTCGCCGTCTATGGAAGGCACCAGCATGAGAGGTCCTTCGATCCTGACGCCGCCGCCCCACTTGCGGCCCATCTCCGCCTGCACCTGCCTCATGCGAATGTTGCGCTCGGCGATCAGGTCTTCGATGAACTGGATCGGGATCCACATCAGGCCGCAAAGGCAGGCAATGGCGAAAGCCTTGATCGTGCCCCGGTTAGTGAGGATTTGTTGCAAAGTAGGCACACTGGTTTTCATGCAGGCACCCTCCTTGTTCGCATGCACCCGTACAGGCCGGCAAGCAGCAAGGAGCGTGCCAAGCGGACAGATCGTTCACTGAGCCGCTGCAGCAATAGTTTTTCGCAATCACCCAAAGAGCGCCCGTGTCCAGCCGTCCACGGCAGGCGGTGTCGATGTGTCATTTTAGCCCGGATTTCCCAGTTGGGTCTCTATATGTAGTATAAAGAACCATGCAAACACCGCATGAACACTGTCGTAAAACGCTCTCGGGAACGCAGAAAGGGAGATTTCCGGTGGGTGAAAGACAAAACGGCGCTCTCAGGCCCGATTTCGACCGATCCTTGAAGCTTGAATTCCATGGATCGAAGATCACATCCGACGCTGGGCTCCTCGCCTATCGTGAGCTGGATGACGCCTTCGGCCTTACCGAATCTCGGTGGCTCAAAGTTGCTCGACTGGCGAACTGGTTCAAACGTCCGTCATTCGATGACAGCTATGCTTCGTCAGTCGGTGTACAGCCGACTTGCCGGTTATGAGGACACCAACGACGCAGAAAGACTCGCTGTCGATCCGACGATGCGGACCTTGGTCGGTGGGCGTGCCAAGAAGAAGAGTGCTGCCTCGGTCAGCCAAATGAGCCGCTTCGAGACCGACGAGCTGACCCACCAGAGAAACCTCGACGCTTTGTTGGTGCTGCAGGGGCAGTGGATTGACCGCGTCCATGAGCGGAAGCCGATCCGTGAGATCATCCTGGACCTTGGGTAAGCTTCATCGTGACCAACCTCAAAGGATCTTCCAAGTCAGTGACAAAGTTCTACAACGGTCGAGGTGTTGCGGAGCAATGGATCAAAGAGGGCAAGAACGCGGTCAGATGGACGCGGTTGTCCTGCCACTGGTTCGAGGACAATCAGGTGCGGCTTCAGCTCTTCGCGCTGGCGTACAACCTGGGTAACTTCCTGCGCCGCCTCGCCTTGCCTCGTTCGGTGAGCCAGTGGTCCATGACCACGCTGCGTGACCAGGCACAGACCATCAGGTGGCAGAAGTGACAGAAAGCGGCAAATCGGCACCACACAAGGCAGCCGAGGTGTGCAGCCCCCTTCGGGGACCACTTCGCAGAAACTCGAATCGAGGTACACATTTGAAGAAAGAAGCGGTACACTATCAGCCAACTTAGGAGGGAAAGCATGCAGAGAGGGTCAACTGGTTTATTCCCATTGACAAGAAGCAAGCCGTGCTGGCCGCGCTGGCCCGGCACCCGCCCCGGGTGATCGCGGTGCCGGCCGCGGATCCAGATCCGCGACAGACCGGTTTGCGCGCCTGGTTCGCCCGGCTGTTCGGGCGATGAAGAAGCGCAACTTTTCACTTTCAAGCGGGTTGATCAGTTGAGGAGGTAATACATGCCAATTCCCGAACCAGGTCGTGACCGTAGCCCGACAGTAGGAGCTTCGACTGCGCTGCTGGCCCTAGTCCTGACCTTGTCGGCCTGTGGCGCGAACTCGGAGCCGGCCCAACTCAACGGCTCCTTTCTGGAGACCATCGACGGGATCCGGGTGGTGCATCTCTACGGCTCGCCAGCCCAGCGCGGATACGCCCAAGGCTATCTTTTGGCAGACGAGATCATCGAGCTGACGCAGACCTACCTGTTCGACTACGCCTTGTCTCAGATGACGGATCTGAGCTATGCCCAGGTGCGTGAATTGCTCGAGGTCAACGGATCCTGGCCTCCGGACGTACGGATCGAGCTCGAGTCCATGCTGAGCGGAATCCAGGATCGCCTGGACCCGGAAGACCGCATGGTCACGGTTCCAGGCGAAGGCTACCGGGAGATCGAGCTGATCGACTTGATGGCCGGAAACACCCAGGGAAACTGGACAAGGATCGGCGGATGTTCCGGCTTCGCCGCCTGGGGTACAGCCACAGGTGGTCCGACCCTGCATGCCCGCAACATGGATTATGCCTCCGGCAACGGAGCGATCCTGGGCCACCTCCTGGTCGAGGCTATCGCGCCCGATCAAGGTCCCGATTGGATCACCATCGGTAACATCGGCACCGTCGGCTGCGGGAGTTGCATGAACGAGTACGGATTGACCATGGAAGCCAACAACGGCGGCGACGGGTTGGCTCCATCGTACACAACTGGCGTCAGCGCTACGGCATTCGTGGCCCGCGAGGCGATGCAGTCACACGGAGCCGAAGCCGACGCGCTCCAGGCAGTTCTGGACACCTACCGCAAACGCCGACTTTACGTCTCCCAGAATGCCCTGTTCGCAACGCCCCACCGCGTCGACAAACCCGATGACCAGGTTGCAGCGGTCCTGGAAATCGACGGAAATCAATTCGACTTGGGTGCCACCTGGCGGGCACCTAGCGAAACACAATACAGCGGCCTTGGGCGGACCGACGTCCTGATCGAGACCAACCATTTTTTGAAACGAACTACACCACCGGATTCGGGGGACTCCTGGGAGCGCTACCAGGAAATCAACCGCAGGATCGCTGTGGCCACCGACGCCTCCCAGCCGGACAACCCCACCGGGGATGGAGAAATCGACGCCCAGGATGCAAGGTGGATCATGCAAGGTCCGCAACGTTCATCCACCCTGATCTACTTTCTTTTCGAACCCAACTCCATGCGCATTCAGGTCGCCTTCCAGACCCAAGAAGGCGTGTCCGCTCTGGAAAACCAACCCACCGATTTGACTTGGGAGCAGCTCTTTCCCTGATTTTCAGGCGCCACCTCAGGACGGGTGTACCCACTCAGCGCACCTCGAAGCCGATCCGATCGCGCACCTTCATTCCGCCCGCCGGCCAGTTTAAGTACAATCAGCGGAAACGGAAATCTGTATCTCAGTTCTGCCCGCTGAAGGCTCGCCAGACGGAGAGCAATGCCGTTTTAGACCATTGAAACCCGAGACCGTTGAGCCGGTCTACCACAAAAGCTCGATGTCTTGACTGGCGGGGCCGGTCCGTGCTTCGATCGATTCATTGAAAGCAACCGGCCACAGCATGTTTGCTTCCTGCGCGGCGGCGATCTTTTTTCTGCTTGCCGGTTGCTCGGGGAGCATCAGCGGGTTCAAGGACTCCGGTACAGACGGCGGAGTCGCCGACGGTCTTGACGGTTCCGGAGAAGAAGATGGAGGCGCGGACAACGGTGGCAGCGGAGACAACCGGGACGACGGCGGCGCTGCCGACGAGGCCGTCTGCGTCGATCTCGACAACGACGGCTACTGTCGGAATGTCGACTGCGACGACCTGAACGCCGGCGTCAATCCGGGCAAGAACGAGCTATGCGGCAACGCCCTCGACGACAACTGCGACGGCAACGTCGACGAGGGCTGCCTGACGGGCAAGTCGTACTACGTCGACAAGGATTCGATCGGCGGCGCCTGCTCGGACAGCGGACCGGGCAGCCTAACCCAGCCCTGGTGCAGCGTCGCCATGGCCAACGCCACGCTGCAGTCCGGCGAGACCGTTCAGATCCGGGCAGGCACTTACGAAGAGACCATCCAACCTGCCAATTCGGGCTCTTCCGACACCGCGCGCATCGGCTACACCAGCTACGAAGGCGAGATGGTCACCTTTCAGCAGGCCGTCTATTGCGTGCGGTTGGTGGATAAATCGTACATCACCGTAAGCGACATCAAGTTCCACGACTGCGAGCGCAACCTGTACCTGCAGAACTCCAGTCATAATAACATTGTCTCTTGCGAATTCGACACTCCTGCCGGCCCGGCCACCTGGGCCGGCTCGCGGGTATACGACGGCTCTTGTTACAACCGCATCACCCACTGCACCTTCTCCAGGTACGGGAATGAGTCCGGTTCCAGCGGCGCCTGGGACGACAACGGCTGCATCCTGGATCTGGGCAACGACAACCAGGTCGATCGGAGCGATCACAACCTGGTGGCCGAGAGCACCTTCTTCTACGGCGGCCACCACGTCCTGGGCGTCTACTCCAACTACAACGTGGTGCGCAACAACACCTTCCACAACGAGGAGTGGTACGACTGCCACCGTCCGGAAATCGGCGATCTTTGCGGCGACCGCAACGTGATCCTCAACACCAGCTTTCCCCAGGAGAACATTCGCAACGTCATCGAGGACAACTACATCGTCTTTGCCGGGGTGCCGCCGGATCAGGTATCCTCCGCCGGATTGAGCGTGCGCACACGCTTCAACATCATCCGCCGCAACATATTCTACTACAACGACTCGTCAGGAGTGGCACTGTCCGCCGACGACGGCAACACCAACGACGCCAGTAACAACTACATCTACAACAACGTCTTCTACCAGAACGGCTACCTGTTGCTGGACGACTGGGACCCGAGGAAGAACGGCCTGTTGCTGGCCCGCTGGGTGGACGACGCCGGGCACAATCCCATGACCGGCGTGGCCATCAAAAACAACATCTTCTTCGAAAACAACATCCACGCCATCTACTACTACTACGTCAACCAGGCCGAGCAGATGGTGGCCGACAACTGGGAAGAAGAGGGAAATCCGCGCTTTGCCGATCTCACCGGTCAGGCCGACCCGTTCGATTTCGAGGTTTTCGACTTTCACCTCCGGGCCGACAGCCCCTGCATCGACAACGGGGGCTTCCTGACCAAGACGGTGGGTGCCGGTGTCAACAGCACCGAGCTTCGGGTGGACGATGCCGGCTACTTCAGCGACGGCAACGGAGTGGCCGGCGGCGACATCATCCAACTCGAGCAACAGAGCGTCACCGTCTTGATCACCGCCGTCGACTGCGCCTCCAACACCATCACCCTGGAAACCCCCCTCAGCTGGGAAACCGGCACCGGCGTCGCCCTGCCTTACTTCGGCCTCCGGCCCGACCAGGGCGCCTTCGAGGCTGGACCTTAGGGAGTCAAGGTCATCAAGGAGTCAGAGTTGAGGGATGTTGTTGACGTGGCCAGTATAGGGGAAATACTCATTCTTCCAGTAGTCACCCGGAATGATACCGAAATCAATGCCGAGATTGTAAGCGACATAATTGAAGCTGACTTGATCGCGGATACTGTAGTTGGATACTTCGTGCCACCAGGCATCATTTAATTGGCAAACCGTTTTCGTATGGCGCCTGAAAATGACACCGCTGGCAATTAGGCCGTTGTGCTCAGGGTAACCCTCCGTACGATATCTTTTAGCAACACTATCGAGAACTTCTGGGTCGTCTTTTTTGATATCTTTGCAGACAATGATCTCTTCAAATATGCAGTCTCTTTGCGGATGGATGATGAAGGCAATATCTTCTTTATTGAGCCAACGATGGATAGCTTGTATCGGATCGATCTTCATTTGAAATGTGCCGTCTAACCAGATGGAGTAGTCCGCATTAGGAAAGAATCTATGCGAATTGATTTTATACCATCTGGCATTCATTCTCGAGTGTTTGTAAGGAAGTTCTGCGGTGACGATTTTCCATACTCCCGAGTTGGTTATTGGTTTATCAGAAAAGCAGATATATTGAGCCCTTTTATTTGTGACAAGGGGGGGGAGTAATTCGTCGATCCCTCCAATGATCGCAGTATATATGACCACTTCAGAGCTGGAGATAGCCAGGGGACCCAGAAAATTATTCAGTTTTCTAATACTCTGATCCAAAGTGTGGATGACTTGTTTCTTGATATTACTTGCCAAATTTTCACCAGGATTCTCGACAACAATCACACTCAATGGATAGGAATTTCAAAAGGTCTTTCTCGGGGTGACCCCTTTACTTTATTTTCAGGTTGTCGAAGTAGAGCGGTGACTGCCAGTTGTTGAAGGCGAAACGATCGTTGCCCGGGTCCTTGAGGGGGTCTGAGTCGTAGTAGTCGAGCAGCAGCTTGCCGTCCACGTACCACTTGATTACCTTGTCCTTGCGTACCACCCGCATGTGATAGGTTTGCCCCGGCTTGACCTGGTCGCGCCTTTTCAACTCCATGCGGTCGGCACCGTGCTCGTCCTTGCGGGCTATTACCGAGATCGTGTTCTTCCAGCCGCCGAAGATAAAAATGTAGCCCGAGGCGTGATCGCGGCCGTTAGCGAATATCTCGAACTTGATGTCCCCGGAAGGGCTCTCGGTGCGGACGTCCAGTTCGATCGTTACGTCGTCGGGCAGACGGGCCTTTAGCCATAGAGGGTGGTTCTGCGTCCCGGCCGAGAAAACCTGCCCGTCCTTGATGCTCCAGCCGGGATCACCTTCCCAATTATCTCCCAGTTTGGACCGGTTGAAATCGTCGGAAAAGGGCAGCGGCGCAAGCTTTTCTTTATTGTGGGAACAAGAGACCAGAAACAGCATACTGAGCGCGGCGCAGGCAGAGCGCGTGAATCTCGTGCAAGACATGATCCCCCCTTACATCTTCGGCCGCCGCTCCTCGTTATAATACTCGGCGAACTGGGCATCGAGGTCGACTATGGTCAAGTGGTGGTTGTGGCAGCCGACCATGGGACAGGCGCGGATCTCGCCTCCGTCCGGCAACTGGATTGCGAACATCGGCACGTGGCACATGTTGCAATGCTCGGGCACTGAGAGAGAGGTGCCGCAGTGCGGGCAGTAGAGATCTACCACGTCGCCGTCGTGCGGATCGAGGTCGCACTCGTAGTCGAAGGCGCCGTAGAATGGGTTGAAATGGATCATGCCGCTTTCGCCCTTGAGACGCACTAAGGCGCTGACGGCCGTTTTTCCGGATATTCGTTTGTCCGCGTTCATCAGCGAACAACCGTTGGGACAGCGTCCTTCCTTGATCAAGACACTGCCGGGCGGGATCTTCAGGACTATCTGTTCCATGTCAACGCCACTCCAGCGCCCCGTGGGGGCAGAACATTGCGCAGGCGGGCTGTCCGCCGCACAGGTCGCACTTAATAGGCCGCCGGGTTTCGGCGGAGAAAAACATGTGCCCGAAGGGGCAAGCCACCTCGCACAAGCCGCAGCCGATGCAACGTTCTTCAATGAGCTCGACGGCCCGAGTACCGGGGTTGCGCACCAGCGCCTCGGTTGGACATACCTTGATGCAGGCGGCCTTGATGCACTGCATGCAGGTTATCTGGACGAAGCGCTCGGGCGCTACGGCATGCACCTTGATACGGCTGTGACCCAGCCACCCGGCCGACGAGTGCGCGAAGGTGCAGGCTACCTCGCAAGTGCGGCAGCCTACGCACTTGGTCGGTTTTACGACCAGCGTTTTTACTGTCTCGGCCAGCACTTCACCAGGCGACGGCGGCAAAACGCTTGCTGGTTGCTGCCTGCTTGCAGGATTCGCAAGTGTCATAGTAGTCCTCCGGCAGTCCCTTTTCTTTTATCGCGAAATCGCGGTGCACCCCGGTAATCACCGGAGCGCCACAGTTTTTACAGAGCACGAACGGGAAACTCTGACCCCAGATGGAGCGGGTGGTCGGGGTGTCCTTGATGAAGATGCAGTCGGTCGGGCAGACCGAGACGCACGAACCGCAGCCGACGCAACTGTCGGACGGCTGGTTGAAGGGCAATCCGATGCGCTTATGCTCGCCGCGCCCGATCGTGTTGAGTGCATTGTGTCCGAGCTCGGCGCAGACCCGAACACACAACTCGCACAAGATGCAGTTGGGAAGCTGGCTGTCGACTCGCGGCTGGAAGCGCGGGGCCGCAACCCCATATTCCGCCGCCAGTTGCCGTAGCCGCGTCGAACCCGGCGCCCGCGCCAGCAGAAGCTCGAGGTTGGCCGCCCGCTGTTTTCTTATCTGGGCCGAGTCGGTGACTACCTCGATTCCCGCCGTGACGCGGAAGTTACAGGAAGTTGTCAGCTCTTCCTTCCCGCTTGCCTTTACCTCCACCAGGCACAGGCGGCAGGCTCCGATCGGTTCGAGAGCCTGGTGATGGCAGAGCGAGGGAATCGAAAATCCGGCCCGCCGGGCGGCGTCCAGAAGGCTTTCGCCTTCCTGCGCTTTTACCTCGGCGTCGTTGATGCGGATGGTGACTTCCATATATAGCGACCTCCTATTCAACCAGCACGGCGTCCTGGTTGCAGACGTCCTTGCAGATACCGCACTTGATGCACAAGTCCTGATCGATCACGTGCAGCTTTTTCTTCTGCCCGCTGATTGCGTCCTGGGGGCAGTTCTTCGCGCACAGCGTGCAACCGTTGCATAGCTTGGCGTCGATGCGATAGGTGATTAGCGCCTTGCACACTCCGGCCGGGCAACGCTGTTCTTCGATATGGGCTCGGTACTCCTCGCGGAAGTACCGTAGCGTAGACAGCACCGGGTTGACGGCCGTCTTGCCAAGAGCACACAGAGAGGTCGTCTTTACGGTTTCGGCGAGCTCCTGAATCATCGGGATGGAGTCGGCGTTTGCGCGGCCCTCGCAGATGTCGCTCAGAAGCTCGTGCAGGCGTACCAGCCCCTCTCGGCAAGAGGTGCAGTTGCCGCACGACTCGGATTTAAGAAAACGCAGGAAGTAGCGCGCCACGTCGACCATGCAGGTGGACTCGTCCATGACGATCATGCCGCCCGAGCCCATCATGGCGCCTTGTTCCAGGAGCGTATCGAAGTCGACCGGCGTATCGAGTTTGCTCTCCGGCAGGCATCCGCCCGACGGCCCGCCGGTCTGGACCGCCTTGAACTTCTTGCCCCTGGGAATTCCCCCGCCGATGTCGAAGACGATCTTGCCAAGCGTCATCCCCATGGGGACCTCTACCAGGCCGGTATTGTTCACCTTGCCGACCAGCGAGAATATCTTGGTGCCCTTGGAGCCGGCGGTGCCGATCGAGGAGTACCACTCGGAGCCCTTGCCGATAATGATCGGTATGTTGGCCCAGGTCTCGACGTTGTTGATGTTGGTCGGCTTGCCGAACAAGCCCTCTACCGCAGGGTAGGGCGGCCGGCGGCGGGGGACCCCGCGTTCACCATGGATCGAGGCGATCAAAGCGCTTTCTTCGCCGCAGACGAAGGCCCCGCCTCCGCGGTTTATCTTAACGTCGAAGCGCTTCTTGGAGCCGAGGATGTTCTTGCCCAGCAGGCCCAGCCGGCGGGCCTGCCCAAGAGCGATCTCCAGGCGCTCGACCGCCAGCGGGTATTCCTGACGTACATAGACGTAGCCCTCGTCTGCGCCGATGGCCAGCGCCCCGATGATCATGCCCTCGATCACCGAGTGCGGGTTGCCCTCGATCACCGAGCGGTCCATGAAAGCGCCGGGGTCTCCCTCGTCGGCGTTGCACACCAGGTAGCGCTTGTCTGATTCGGTTCGACTGCATATTTCCCACTTGTTGCCGGTGGGGAAGCCGGCTCCCCCGCGGCCGCGCAGGCCCGAGCGTTTGATCTCTGCGATAGTCTCCTCGGGACCCATTTCGATGGCCTTGGCCAGGGCCGAGTAACCGCCGCCGCGGATGTAGTCGTCGATCGAGGTCGGGTCGAGCTGGCCGTTGCTGGCCAGCACCAGGCGCTTCTGGTGCTTGTAGAAGGGTATTTCCTGTTCCTTGCGATACTGCTTGCCGCTGTTGGGATCTGTATAAAGCAGCCTGCCGATGACTTTCTTTTGCTTGACCGTCTTGACGACGATCTCGGCAACGTCGCTTTGCTTTACCCGCTGGTAGAGCAGACCCTCGGGGTGAAACAGCACCAGCGGGCCGCGCTCGCAGAACCCGTGGCAGCCCGTGGCCACCAGGTCGATACGGGATGCCAGCTTGTTCTTCTTCAACTCGGCCGTAAAGGCGTCGAAGAGCGGGAACGAGCCCAGGGCCTTGCAGCCCGTTCCGGCGCAGACGGCAATCGTCCGCCGCCGCGAGCTTGCGGTTGACTTCAGCTTCTTGCGGTAATCCGAAAGCTGTTTGGCGCTTTTGAGTGCGGCCATCACTTCTTGCCCTTCTTCTGCATGCCGCCCACCAGGCGGGTTAACCTCGCGGAGGTCATGTTGCCGTTGTACTTCCCGTCGATGATCACCAGGGGCCCCAGCGCGCAGGCGCCCACGCAATTGACTTCTTCCAGCGTGAAGGTCAGATCGGCGGTCGTCTGTCCTGCGCCGATGTCGAGATCGCGCTCCAGCTGTTCCAGAAGGCGTGGAGAACCGCGAACATGGCAGGCCGTACCCATGCAAACCGTGCAGATGTGCTCGCCGCGCGGTTTCAGGTGAAACCCCTCGTAAAATGTGGCCACCTCGAACACCCGGGCCGGGCTTAGCCCGACGTGGCGGGCGGTCATCTGAAGCGCTTTCTGCGGCAGGTAACGAAAGGCGGCCTGGATATCGTGAAGCAGGTTTACAAGCGCGCTGCCGTCATGGGGCGGATAGTTTGCAAGGATCTTGCGCACCCTCTCGGCCTTGATGGGGGGCGCCTTAGTCATTTAGCTGCTCGCTTCCTGGCGCTTGACCCCTGCTTGTAGCCCGCCTCGAAGGCCGCTATGTTTGCCGGGATGAATTTGGCCTTTTTGGCGAACTGCTTCTTGATCATTGCCGCCGCCGCGTCCTTATCGACCACGCGCGTGAAGCCGATGTAGACGCCCAGCATCACCAGGTTGGCAGCCCGCGCCGTTCCGACTTTCTTGGCCAGGTCGTTGGCCGGGATGTAGATCACCGTGCAATCCGGGCGATTGGCCTTGATCGGCACGAGCGTGGTGTTGACGACGATCAGGCCGCCCGGCTTCACCCGCGGGCCGAACTTCTCGAGCGACGGTTGGTTCATGACCAGCAACGCCTGCGGCTTGGAGATATAGGGCGAGCCGACCGGCTTGTCCGAGATACACACGGTCACGTTGGCCGTGCCACCGCGCATCTCGGGGCCGTAAGAAGGCAGCCAGCTCACCTCGAGCCCCTTTTGCATGGCGGCGTACGCCAGCAGCTTGCCGCTCAGCAACATGCCCTGACCGCCGAAGCCGGCCATTAAAACTTCAGTGCCCGCCATCGATCCACTCCTCGCTGAAATCCTCGGGGCTCTTTTTAACACCCAGGGTGTAGTAGGGCAGCATTTCCTTCTCGAGCCATTTTTCCGACTCGCGCGGAGACAGGCCCCAGTTGGTGGGGCAGATCGACAGAACTTCCACGAAGGTGAAACAACGATCCTCTATCTGGTAGCGGAAGGCCCGCTTGATCAACTCCTTGGTGCGAATGATCTCCTTGGGCGAGTGCGTAGATGCCCGGGCCACGAAGGCCGGGGTGGTCAAGGTGCTCAGGATCTCGGCCATGCGGGTGGGGTAGCCGACCTCGGCCGGATTGCGGCCATTGGGCGAAGTGGTGGTGTACTGGCCGGGCATGGTGGTCGGCGCCATCTGTCCGCCGGTCATGCCGTAAACGGCGTTGTTGACGAAGATGACGGTGATCTTCTCGCCGCGATTGGCGGCGTGAACGATCTCGCCCATGCCGATCGAGGCCAGGTCGCCGTCGCCCTGGTAAGTGAAGACGATCAACTCCGGCCGCGAACGCTTGGCGCCGGTGGCCATCGCCGGCGCTCTGCCGTGGGAGGCCTCGAACATGTCGAAGTTGAAGTACTCGTAAGCCAGAACCGCGCAACCGACCGGGGCGATACCCACGGTGCGCTCGCGGACGCCCAACTCTTCGATTGCCTCTCCCACGATACGGTGGATCACCCCATGGGTGCAGCCGGGGCAGTAGTGGGTCGGCTTGCTCGTCAGGCAGGTCGTGTGTGCGAAGATCTTCTTCATCGCGACTTCCTTTTCTTGGCGGGCTTGCTCTTTTTTGTTGCGGCCTCGGGTTTCTTGCCCGCTGCGCCGCCCGGAATCTTTTTCAGCGAGACAAGCATATTCTCCTGGGCTTCGTCGGGCGAAAAGACCACCCCGCCCGCGGTCCCGTAGAAGTCGATTTCCTTGCTGCCCTCGCAGGCCAACTTGACGTCCTCGAGCATCTGACCCATGTTCATCTCGATCACGACCACCCGCTTGGCGCGGTCGATGGCCTGGCGCAAGGCTTCGTAGGGGAACGGGTTTACAGTGATGGGCCTGAACAGCCCGACCCGGATGCCATCCCGGGCCAGATCGTCTATGGCGGTCTTGCAAATGCGCGACATCATGCCGAAGGCGCACACCAGCAGATCGTAGGGCCGCTCGGTGTTGTAGACTTCCCAACGCTTCTCATGCTCGGCGATCAGATCGTACTTGGCCTTGAGCTTGAGGTTTATATTGTTGCACTCGACCGGATCCAGGTAGAGCGAGTTGATGATGCGCTTCTCGCGCCCCTTGCAACCGGTCAGCGCCCAGTCGCCCGGATCCAGCGGCGGCCCGACACCCTCAGAGGGGAATTCGACCGGCTCCATCATCTGGCCGATCATTCCGTCGCCGATGACCATCACCGGGGTGAGGTATTTCTCGGCCAGTTGGAAGGCCAGGATCACAAGGTCGACGGCTTCCTGGACAGATGATGGCGCAAGCACAACAAGCTGGTAATCGCCGTGCCCGCCTCCCTTGGTGGCCTGGAGGTAATCGCCCTGGGCCGGCAGGATGCCGCCCAGACCCGGGCCCGAGCGCATGATGTTGACCAGCACCACGGGCAGTTCGCAGGCGGCGATGTACGAGATGGCCTCGGTCATCAGGCTGATCCCCGGCGAGGACGAGGTTGTCAGCACGCGGATGCCGACGCCGGCCGAGCCGTAGATCATGTTGGATGCCGCCACCTCGCTCTCGGCCTGGACATACTTGCCGCCCACCTCGGGCAAACGCCGGGCCAGGTACTCGGGCACTTCGCTCTGGGGCGTAATCGGGTATCCGAAGAAGTGCACGCAGCCGGCGCGGATGGCGGCCTCGCCGATTGCCTCGTTGCCCTTCATCAGTTTCTTAGCCATGCTCTAGCTCCTGGTTACCGAACGCGTTGGCGCGTAGTTTCGGGTCAATATTGAAAGAACTCGTACTGCGTTCCCTCGACGAAGACCTCGATGGCCACGTCGGGACACGATATGGCGCATAGCCGGCAGCCGATACAGCGTGACTCATCGCTGACCACCGAATATCTGTATCCCTTGGCGTTGAGCTTCTCGGACATTCCCATGATGTCCTGGGGGCAGGCATTAATGCAGCGCTCGCAGCCCTTGCACAGTTCGATGTTTACCTCGATTGCCGGCATCGTCTCGCTCCTTATGGCCTACCGATGGGAACGGCCCTTCCTTCGGGGGTGTTTTTCTTACCCGCCTCGTCCTGCGGGCGAATCCAGGGTGGCAACATGCGGCGCGCCAGGCGAAAAAGCGGCTCTTTGACAGTTGCCAACTCCGGCGCGTCGGCCATTTCGCCCATGGCGGTGACGCATACGATCGGAATCGCGGCCTGCTTGGCCACCTTGGATGCCAGGCGGTAGCCCTCGAGAATGATCTCGGGGGTGGTTTCGTTCATCAAATGGGTGTTGGCGATAAGTCCAGTCACCCGCAGGCGGGAGGCGGCTTCGATCTTGTCAAGCATGTCGAGACAGCCATCGACCGTCTCGGTGAAGGGTCGGCGCGCGTTGATCACCTGCCACAGTTCGTAGGGATTGTCTCCCAAGGCCGGAACCAGGCTGGACACCAACCTGGCGCCCACGTCGTCGCCGCCGACGTCGAAGATGCTCATCCGGCCCTTGGGCGGTGCGAGCATTCCCTTGATCTCGGGCACCACTATGGGCAGGTCGGCCCAGGTTTGTCCCGGGGGCGGGCCCACCACCCGGATGCCGTGGCGCTCCATGATTTCTCTCGCCTCACGGCACCTGAAGTAGGGGTTGACTACGTCGAGATCGGCGATGTCCAGCTTCAGGCCCTCGGCGGCCAAAGCTAAAGCCAAGTTGACGGCGACCTCGGTCTTGCCGGAACCGTAGTTTCCAACCACCATGATCAATGGATGGCTTGGAAAAAACCCGGAATTATGTGACTTTGCACCACTCACGTCGCTGACCCGACTCTTCATAACACCTGTCTGTTTTGGGCGCAAGGGAAAATGGAACAGGGAAAATGGGAGAAGTTGACGCACTGCGTGGTTGCAAGCTTCTTCATATGAAGGTATAAACGCCGCCTGCCTTTGTGCTGACCAGAAAGCGGGGAGCAAAATGAGTCGGGATCTCGAAAAAGAATTCGCTTCGGCCGACAGACCAGACATCGCTTTAATCACCAATCACGGTTACGCAGGGGTTGAGATTCCCTTCGGTGGGGCGCCTGACACCGGTGGGCAGAACATGTATGTCAACTCGCTCGCCCGGGCGCTCGACGCCCTCGGCTACCGGGTGACGATCTTCGCCCGGGGAGGATTCGCCTATTTCGAAAGTGAACGCGTTCGCGAGCAGCCCGAGTATCTCACTTCGCATGTGCGTTACATTTTCGTCCCCGGGGGCGGAGACGAGTTCATCCACAAGGAGGACATAGCCATCGCCCTCGATGAGGAGATCGAGTGGCTGGACGCCTTCATTCGCCGGGAGGCCGAAGACCGCGGCTGCCGGCCCTGGATGTTTTACGAAATAGTCAACACGCATTACTGGGATGCGGCCGTTATGGGTATGCGGCTGGTGGAGCGCTGGCGCAACGACGCAGTCTCCCGGGCGGTGGATGCCTTGCTCGGTGGCGTAGTGTCTGACGAACTGATCGAGAAGACCAAAGACCAGCGCCACTGGCTGGCGCTGGGCGAGGCCCCGGCCTACCACCTGGGCGCGCTGCTAATCGAGAGCGAGGGATCGCCGGCCACGCCCATTATACAGCGGGCGCGCATGGCTGCTTCCAAGTGGGCCGCCGTCCATGGATCTGCAGAGGGTAGCGAAGTCGATCAGCTTGTAGGCGCCGTGGCCTATGCCTTGGCCGATGTCAGAGACAGCATGGCCCCGGCCTTGCATATCCTGGCCGCCGCCGAGGCGTTGGGGATGGCATTGCTCGATCTGGCGCCGGATGTGGCCGAGAGGCTCAAGCGCGATATCGACGCGGTCGAGCGGCATGTCTGGACGCCGCATTCACTGGGAGCGCTCAAGGAGGACAATTTTCGGGACAAGCCGCCCAAGGTGGTCAGGCCGCTCAAGTTCTGCGAGCGGCGGGATCACGAGCGGGCGATCTGCGATCGCACGGCGGCATTCGCGGCTACATCGGCCGAGATTGCCGACCGATTGTTGACCCATTACCACGTGCCACGCGATCAGATCTTCTATTTCCCGCCCTGCGTCGACCGCGGCATCTTCAAGACCTATTCCACAGACGAGCTTGCCGCGACCTATGACTATCTGTCCGGGGTGAGCGGGGTACCGGTCGAGAAACTCAAGGCGGGCCGCATCGTCTTTGAGACCAGCCGCATGGATCACACCAAGCGCAAGGATTTGCTGCTGGACGCCTTCTCCTTCGTAGCCCGTGATCGCGATGACGCTTATCTCTTCATCGGCGGCGGCCCCGAGAAAGAGTTTTTTTGTGAACTAACAGCCCGGCGCGACTCAAAGGCCGAGCTTTCCGGGCGGGCCTTTTTGACCGGGTTCATCCCGGAGGAGTTCATCGGCCCGCTCTTCTCGCTGGCCGACATCTATGCCTCGGCATCTGAAATGGAGGGTTTCGGCATGTCGGTGCTCCAGGCGGCAGCCGCGGGGACGGCGGTGGTCTGCTCCGACCTGGTTCCCTTCGCCGTGCAGTATGTCTCGGAGGACGCCCTGGTTGTCCCGGCAGGCGAGGTGTTCGACTTCGCCCAGGCCATACAGAGCCTGTTGGACGACAATGACAACAGGATAGCGCGCGGCCGGCGGCTGGCTGAGAAAACCAGGGCCTTCGACTGGGAGGCGCAGGCGGCCGCATTTCTCGACTACCTCAGGCAGCGCGAGTTCAGTGTGGCCGCGGGGAGGAAAGAATCATGATCGGAGACAAGCTGGTCATCACAGACTACCACGGGCAGGGTGCGGCCAAGGTGATGGATGCCTTGCGATCGAGGCTGGCGGCCGCTCCCGGGGCCACTTTGGCCGTGAGCGTGGCCGGGGAATCCGGTTCGGGCAAGAGCGAAATCGCCCACTGCCTGGCTGAGCTTGCGGAGCGTGACGGCGGCAGGACTTTCATATTCGGCCAGGACGACTATTTCAAATTGCCGCCGAGATCGAACCACAACAAGCGCCTCGATGACATCTCCTGGGTCGGCCCGGACGAGGTCAGACTCGATCTGCTCGACGAGCACATCGCGTTTTTGAAGAAGAACGCGGGTATTCCCCTGACCAAGCCGCTCGTCTATTTCGAAGAAAACGAAATTCGCGAGGAAGTCATCGAGCCGGGCAGGCTCGACGTGATCATCACCGAGGGCACCTACACCAGCCTGCTCGAGAATGTTGATCTGAGGGCCTTTATAGATCGCGACTATCGCCAGACCAAGAAGGCCCGCCTGAATCGCAACCGCGACCCGGACGTGCAGTTTCTCGAGCAGGTCCTCGAGATCGAACACCAGGAAATATCGAGGCACAAGGCCCGCGCCGACGTGATAATCGAAGCTCCCCCCGAAGAACGATAGTTTTCCAACCAGTATAGCTTTTTAAAAAATATCGTCCGGCTGCAACCCATCCGTTTCATATCCGTCTGAAAAAATGTGCGAACTACGCAAACGATTCAGCGAAAATCGCCGATCGTCGCGGCTGGATTATAGCAAAGACTAGTTTTTACAAGATGTTGCAAGAGTCTGCGGTATGGCGTGAGAATTGCAGTATAAGCAGAAAAAGGAGCCATAAATGAACGACCTTTTGGTATACACGAGACAGTCGCCGCGCTACCCAACCTCCATGTTCGTTCGAACCGAGGGAGCGCGGGACATGCGCGAGTGTCGCGGCAACGTCAGCGCCGGGGGATTTTGTTTCGAAGGGGCCGAGAAGCTCCGGCCGGGAACCAAAGTCGAGGTGTTGTTCAGGGTCCCCGGGGCGGGCGTCTGGCTGAGCGGCGCGGGGGTCATTTTGGGGTGTGTCCAGGGTGATTCGGTACTGGCAATCCGGGGGCGCTTCACCGATTTCGATCTCGGCGATCCGAGATTCCTCGACGGCTGGTTCGACATGATTCACCGGCAACGCAATGGGAAGAGCCATTCCAAATTCGTAGAAGACCCGGACGAGATTACCCTCTACTCGACAACGGTATAATTGGCAGGGCGGGTTCGGGATCGTTTTCGTCTCCGGCTGCTTCCAACAGCGAGCAGACCAGCGATTAACATAAGCAGGAACCCCGCAGGGGTAGGACGGTGTGTCGAGCAGCGACAACCGGTCTCCGCACCGTTCTCGTCGGTCCGCGCCGGATCTCCGCCGTCCCATGCGGAATCGGTGGCACCTGCGTCGACTCCGGCGTCCACTCCCGCGTCTGCCTGGCTGTCCGCTCCCGCGTCCACTCCGGCATCCACTCCGGCGTCTTCAGGCGGCAGATCGTCGACGATTATCTCAACCCAGACGCGGTCGCCGAAGCGGCCCACCCCGTAGTTGTCCATCCGAAAATAGCCGCGGTATGTGCCGGGGGCCGAGGGGGCGGTCATCGGGACGTCCCAGTCATGGGTCTGGCCTGGCGCGACGGTGGCCCCGGCGGGCAGCAGGGTCTGCTCGGCGGCGCCGAAGCTCTCTTCGCCGTCCCGGGTCCAGAGGTAGTTGCCGTCCCGGGTCCAGCTGCTGTTTCCGCTGTTGCGCATGGTCCAGCGCTTTACGAAGTTCTCACCGGGAGCGAAGTGGGTGCCGTCGGGAATCGTCTCTGCGACAAAGGCCGCGTCGTCGACATCGGGCTGGTCGGGGTTGTAGATGAAGCCACCGGTCGCGAAGCCGGCCACACGGTGCTTATCGTAGGTGCCGCAGGGACCGCCCCAGTACTGCTCGGTGGAATCAAAGCTGCCGTCGGGGTAGGCGCTGACTACCCAGCCGACGTGCCCCCAATCGCTGCAGGTGCCGGACGGGTTGCAAACGAAGACAGAGGCATCGTGCGGGTCGTCGCCGGTCGGGTAGCCGTTGCTCGTGGCGTACTCGTCCCAGGTTCCGGCGTCGGTGCACCACTCTAGGGCGCGTCCCCACGAGCAGCAGGCCATGTGCCAGGCGTGCCAGACGCAGTTGCCGCAAGTGCCGTCGCACAGGCAGTAGTTGCTGCGCCCACAGGAGCAGGTGTCCTGTTCGCCGCCGCATTCGGGAACGGCACGCGCGGCCAGGGGCGTAAGCCAAATGAGTGCGCACAGCGCGACGCATAGGCGCGCAGCGCGGCTCATGATCCACCTCCCGGGAGTGCGAGCTTGGCCACAAAGAGCCTGCCGCTTCGCCAGTCTGTGAAAGCCAGCTTGCCCGAGGGCGAGATCGCAGGCTGCATCTCGGTTATCTTGGGCGTGGCGGTCAGGCGCCGTGTCTCGTGTGTTGCAAGATCGAGCATGAAGAGATCCGCGCCGACGATGCCATTATCCGTGCCGCCGTCATCTGCCGCTTGCGGGCGAGTGAAGACCAGGCGCCGGTCGTCCGGCAACCACTCGGGCTGGGCCCCCGGGCCCGAGTATTCCAAAGTCCCGTCGATCCGGACGACGTGCAACTCGGCGACGGGAAGATGCCCGGTGCAATAGGCGACCATCCCGCCGTCCGGGGCAACCGTGGCGCCCCAGGCATCCTCGGCCAGAACGCGGCTCATGTCCCGCCGGCTCACGATCAGGCGGCCGCGGTAGTCGGAGAATGACACCCGGATCCCATCGTCCGAATATAGCAGCTGCGAACCATCGTCGAGGCCGGCAAACGAGTGAGTTATGTCACCAGCGGCGTCCCAACGCGCAGCCCCGCGGAAGGCTGGGTCCAGCTCGTCGATCTTTCCGGTGTCAAGCTGCACGACGTACAGGCCGACGCCTCCTCTGCCCGAAAGCAGCAAGCGCTCGCCGCCCGGCGACCAGCGCGGCGACACCAGGAACCGCCCCTGGCTGTCGATCTCTGTCAGTGAGTCGAGCAGGGCGTCGCTCCCTGTCTGGCAGGATGCAAACAGTGAACATGACAACAGCACCAGGCACACTGAAGAGACTGAGCGCATAGCGATCTCCAGGTTGAGACTCAAATCCTAGTGATATCACAGGACGACCCGCAGGGATATTGTCCTTTTGCGACGCTTTGCATATTATCGGGTGCCGATGCGTAGCTCGTTTGACAACCTAAGATGCATCGCCTTGCTGTGCGGGGTTGTTGTATGCATGCTTACCGCCGGGCGCGCGCCCGGGGCCGGAACTTGCCCGGCAATGTCGGGAGCCGATCCGGCTCTGGCAGCGCGTGACGCAGACGAGCGTCTCGATTTCATTCGCGAGCGTCTGGCCGGCGAGGCCTTGCGGGGGCGGGTCTGGAACGACGCCTGGAGCATCAGCTACGGACTGCTGACAGTCACCCAACTCGTGCTGGTGCCGGTCTTCGAGGACGCCGGCCCGCGCGCGGATCTCTACGTCGGGGCTGGTTCGTCGGCCATTGGGCTGGCTGCCCTGGTTATCCTGCCGCTCGAGGTAATGAGCGACAATGTCGAGCTCGAACAACAACTTTCCGAGAAAGGCGACCAGCCCGACCTCTGCGCCGTGCTGGCCCGGGCCGAAGGCCTTTTACTCAGTGCCGCCGAGAACGAAGATCAGGGGGTGAGCTTCTGGATGCACGCGGCCAGCGCGCTTTTGAATATCGGGGCCGGGCTTATCTTGGGGCTGGGCTTCGATCGCTGGGAGTCGGGCGCGATCAACGCAGCTGCGGGCATCGCAATCGGCGAGCTGATGATCCTCACCCAGCCCGACGCACTGCCGGGAGACCTGCAACGCTATCGCTTGGGAGAATTCGAATCGAGCGGGGACGAGCAGACCGTGAGTTGGGCGCTGCTGCCCGGTTTTTCCAGCTCGGGCGGCGGGCTGCGCTTCGTGCTTTCGTTCTGATCCTGCGATCAAGGCGAATCGAACACCAGATTTATTTCCAGATCTTTCCTCTCGGTCATCGAGAAGGTCAAGGTCAGCACCAGGCCGTTCAGGTCGGTGTTTACCGTGCCCGGGGCCGCGCCGTCCACCTGGGCGTCCTGGAGCGTCCATCCCGTGGGCACTCTGAAATCGAGTCGGTGCTCGAACGGGGCCTTGGCGCTTCCTGGAGCGGCGTCGTAGATCACAGACAGCGTTTTGGTCGCCTGGTTCCATCCCGTCCCGATCACCTCTATGGCTCCCTGAAGGAAATGGCGGTTGTCGCCGATGAACTGTGGGTGATTTTCGATTTCACGCAGCGCGAACACCTGAACGGTGTGAGGAGCCACGGTTCGTGCAAGGGCGCCGCGCAACGACTCGATCACCTCGCCCGTCCAGAATTCCCTGGCGACATAGTCCTTGCCCGGGTCCATGCCCGCTTCGGCCAGGTCGAGCGACAGGGCCCGCTCTGCATCGGGCATCTCGGTGTAGGGATTGGCGGTGAGATCGAAGTTCTGGCCCCAGTTGAACAATGCCACCACGTCGTAGGCCGGCCCTCCTCCGCGGGTATTCAGTCCTTGTGACGGATCGACTCGCATGTGCCAGACCTCGGAGAACTCCCGTTCGAAAAGATCCAGGGGACGCGCGGCCCTTCCGAACACCGGAATCACTCGCCGGTAGTCGTTTATCCAGTCAGGTTCCATTTCCACGATCTTCTCGCCCAGCTTGGCCACTCCACCGGAGAGCCCGATGGCGGTCAACAGGCAGCGGGACTCGTCCGCGGTAAGGGGAGTCACGGTCGGATCGGCGTGCTTGCGGAAGAAGATCAGGTCATGGTTGAAGATGAACATCCGGTTGTGCTGGTAATAGCGCCGGGCGATGATCCTCGCCGCGGGCTTGACTCCCTGGGCCTCCTTGCGCCCGTCGCCTTCGTGCTCCTTCTCCCAGGTCGGCATGGTGTCCAGGTTGGGCCGCAGCGAATCGACGTACCCCAGATTGGGGCCCGCCATGGCCACGGTCAGCCAGAAGGTGTCCCCGGGGCTGCCGCCCGCGTCGACGGCTCCCTGGTCCAGGCCTTCCCGTATGGCTGCCAGCCCGCGGCGGAAGGCTTCTTCGCGTGTCACCGTCGGATCATGGTAGTTGGTGCCTCCCAGCGCCCAGTATCCGAAGTCGGTCTTGATCCAGCGGTAACCGTCGGACCGTATCTTCCGGAAACGGTCCCTGAGCCAGTCGAGCACCTCCGGATGGCTGAGATCAAGCACCGGGCTTCCCCCGGTGGCCAGCGGGACCTGGTCTGGAAACCAGCCGTCGTCGACGTGGTCCTGGTAGGTCTGGGAATTCTCCGACACCTGGAAGATTGCGATCCAGACCCCGGGGATCAGGCCCTGGTTCTGGATCTGCTGGCTGAGCCATTCGGAGCCGTCCGGGAACCGGTCTTCTCTCCAGTCCCAATCGCCGTAGTTATACTCGTACCCGTCGTCCATCTGGAACCACTCGCCGCCGAAGTCCTTGAACTCGGTGGCCATGGCCTCGATGTTGTCCGCCATGAGTTGCTGATCGATGGCCGTCCCGTATCCGCCCGACGAGCCCGATCCGGTCCAGGAATTCCACCCGGTCGGTACCCGGTGATCGGTGCCGCGTTCCGGCCACAGTTTGATTCCGTTCCAGGCCTTGACCGCGTCCGCGTAGGCCTCCAGGCCCTCGAAGGGCTCCTGGGTGGAGGGAAGAACCCAGATGGGACCCGCGCTCAGCTGCTCTCCGGGTTCGAGCGGCTTGCCATTGTACATGTAGGGGAATTCAGCCGACCAGTAACTGAAGGCAGTTCGATCGTTGGAGGTCCGGGCTTCGTCGGCAACGAAAGAGGTATTGAACATGGGCGACGAATACTCGTAGTCGAGCGAACCGGCGACGAAAGTCCGGCCGCTGGCCAGGTCCTTGATGGCGTGGTTGCAGTTGCTGATCGAATGTCCTTTCTGGTAGCCGTGGATGTAGCCCAGCAGGCTGGTCTCACCGGTCTCCTCGACATCTCCCGGCACCAGGTCGACAAAGAAGTCGAACAAGAAAAACGAACCGGTCTCCAGAATGCGGTGATTGGACGGATGTTCGCCCAGCCAAAGGCCGCCTCGCCGTTCGGCTTCGACCTTGGCCGGAACCAGGCGGGCCAGGACGATCGGTTCGGTCCCGTTGTTTGTGGCCTGGACGGTTGCGGTGAAGAACGGCCCATCGCTGTAGGCGGACAATAAGAGAACCAGATCCGGAGAGCCTTCCAGTCCGCGGAAGGTGATCTCGCCGCGCTCGGCGGCTCCCAGTTTGTCGCTGCTCACCTCTTTGGATCCCGCCCGGACGAAGTCGTCGGTGGTGCGGAAGACAACCGGTTCCAGCGTGCCCGGGATCCCGGTTTCCACCTCAGCGAAGGCATTTTCCAGAATGAGGGTTCCGTCATCCAGAGAGACGTCGTACCGGCCTTTTTCCAGATCGAACTTCACCTCGAAACCCGAGCCCGAAAGCGTGATGTATCTTTCGTCCCCGGTTCCGGGCTGGTCTTCCGAGCAAGCCTGCATAAAAAGCACTGCGATGGCTACAACACCGACATACAAACATCTGCTCAATCTCATCGCAACTTCTCCTGTCATCTATCCATCGTCGTTCAAAGGTCTGGACCTATCAGATTGTGGTAACGCCCCAGCCAGTAGGCAATCAGGTAGAGTGCGGACGGCAGGCAGCATGCTATTTCCCCTGATAGTAACGATCACAATCTATCAGGGGTGACTGGCCAGGTAAACCCCTGCTGTTTTTCCACTGGTCAGGCACCGATGGCGCGCGTGGATTGCTCGTTGTTGCTTTCCATTGCAGCCGGCGACACCACGACACTTGAGCCTCCCTGGATTCCGATGGTGTGTATTTCAACCGGGAGTTGGGGGACAGCCATATTGCGCGCCTCGACCACTGCATGTGTGATCCCGCCGCAGCACGGCACCTCCATGCGCAGCACTGTGATGCTTCGCGGATCGCAGCTGGCGAATATTTCTTTGAGCTTGTGTCGATAAAGATCAATGTCGTCGAGTTTGGGACAGCCGACCAGCACCGTGCGGCCTTGCAGGTAGCGCGAATGAAAGTCGGGAACAGTGAAGGGCACGCAGTCGGCGCAGATCAGGAGATCTGCTCGCTTGAGAAACGGCGCCCCCACCGGTACGAGCTTGATCTGCACCGGCCAGTGCGAAAGCGCCGACTCGGGCATGGTCGCGGTCGATTGCTGGAATGCATCGCGGGTTTCTACGGGCTGCCCGGAAAATTCCGTATCGGCTCCGGGCGTGAAGATACGCACCGCCGAGCCGGGACATCCACAGGGCAAATCGATCGGCTTGGGTAGTGCAGGCTCTTTTTCCTCCTGCGACTTTACATCGGCCAGACGATCGGCGACGGCCTGTTCGTCGAACTCCCCGGCCTCTCGTTCTTCGATGGTGATCGCGTCCTGGGGACATTCTCCAAGGCACGCGCCCAGCCCGTCGCAGTACACCTCGCTCACCAGTTTGGCCTTGCCGTCGATGATCTGAAGCGCCCCCTCGGCGCAGGACGGCACACAGACACCGCAGCCGTCGCAGAGCTCCTCGTCTATTCGCACTATTTTTCTGAGTGCCATTTTCAATCCTCCTCAGAATTACGTTGATTCGCCTGTTCTCTCCCCCCCCGACTATTCGCAAGAAGAGTGCCAGCCTGGCGTCGCCCGGGAATATGCTGTATATTCAGTTAGCTACGCGCATGTTCGAGTCATCGGGCGCGTAGCCGCGACTTAATATTCATGAGACACAATGTCTCGCGATACAACTTATCCGAGGGGACTCTCTATTTATCTACGGGATCGAAACGGCCGTTGTCGTCGACGTCTACCTGGATGGCATTGGTCATGCCGACAGGGCGGCAGCCGCGAAAAACGGGATCCAGAGTTGCGCCTTTTTCAGCGTAGGCCACTGCGGCGTACCAGGTGTCGACGGTTGGCGAGACGCTCAGCTGTCCGTCGTAACGCACGGCGGGGTGAGCAGGGTCCAGCACGCCGGGTGACGCGAGTTCGAGGTTTTCTATCGTCTGGCCGTTGGCGATCAGATCGAGCTTCGAGGCCGGAACCCAATCGGCGGCCTCGACATGTACATTGACGTTTAGCGGGCCCGGCGACGAGAGCAGGTCGCCCGGGTGGCTGCCTGCGATCTCGATGCTTACGAATATGCCGCCGCCCACCAAGGCACGGCGTTGTTTCAGGTTGGACCAGATCTGGTCGAGATCGACGTTCTTGGGATCGTCGCTCGACGACACCACCAGGGTGCGGCCGAAACCCGCCTCTGCGTCGCGTTGGTGCGCGTCCGAGACGCCGACGGCGGTGCGGAAGACACCCTGGTTGTTCATGGCCGACCACAGCGGAAGCACTTTCTCGAGCATCAGGTTGACGTCGTTCTTGTTGAGAAGCTCGATGGTGTCGAACTCGGTTGAGAACTTGTCTGTGGGCAGGCTGTCCAGGCGAGGCATTGCGTCCGGCGGATCGAAGCCCATGTATGAAAACCAGGCGTTGTACGACAGCGGGTGGGCCGCGTTGATCACCTTGGCTCCCAGTTCGCGGACTTTGGGCCAGATCTCAGGGAACTCCAGGTGACGCACGAAGCGGCCCTGCTCGTAAAACGTCCAGGGAACTTGCCAGTAGATCCAGCCGACAGGATGGCTGGGCATGGGAAAGACCGTGCAGTGTCCGAAGTGGGGCGAGACTTCGTTGCCGGTCACCGCAACCAGCCACTGGTCGAGATCGAAGGCCAGGCGTTTCTTCAGGTCGTCTATGTAGGGAGTGAAGTCGGTCGAGCAATCGTGATCGGTGATCACCACGATCTCGACCCCTTCGGCCAGGTTTGAGGCGATCTTGTCCTCAATGTCGTAGGTCGAATCGATCGAGCGCGTGCAGTGAGTGTGCAGATCGGCGGCGACGTAGCCTGTTGTATCAACCTGGCGGGTCAGGACGCCCGCCACATCGATTGTCTGCCCGGCTACAGTCGTGACGTTCTGCCTGTGGATGTCATATTCCCAGCCGCGCGACAGCGTGACCGTCCAGTCGCCGACCGGGACGACGAACGAGCCCTGGCCGCCGGCTCCGAAGTTGAGCGAATCCATGTCTACCGGGGCGCTCATGGCGGCGTCGTGTCCGGACTGCAGCGATAGCTTGCACGGTAGCGGGCCGCCGCCTTGGTTGCTGCAGCGGTAAGCCAGCCGGGCGGCTTCTGGAATCGTCAAGGGCACGGGCACGGTCTGCCCGGCCGCAAGCGTTACGGGATCAGATGAGATCTCCGGGCGGCCGGCCGGTTGAACACGCAGCCTGTAGTCGCCTGGCGGAAGCTGCATCTCAAAGGAGCCCTCGGCGTCGGTATATGTCTGGTCGATTACGTCGCCGGCGGGCTCGGGCTCGCGGGAGGCAATAACAGAAAGACCAGCTTGAAGCTTGCCGGAGCTATCAACAACTGCTCCGGCGAGCAGGCCGCTGTCAAGATCACCCTTGTAGTCATCCAGGATTCTCAGGCAGGCGTCCAGGCCACCTGCGCCCACCACCAGGATGCGTTCGGCCACCAAGGGGTCATCAGCGCCGCTCTCTGGAGGAGCGCTGCCTTCTACCACTTTCAAAAGGGCCACCTCGTGTAGTCCGAATGTGGCCTGAATGCCTCCGGAGGCTCCGGCATAAAGGTTGCAGCCGTCGGGGGCGGCGCCGGCCAGGTAGTCGTGTTCGCCCGACGGGATGCCGCTGCCTGTGAAATTGCTGCCGGGTACGAAGTCGCTGGTCGTGTCGCCGTTGAGCACCACGTCTCCGGCGTCGAGAGCGACAGCGGCGCGAGCGCCGGTCGTGATGCTGGTGCGGATGCGCAGGTATTCGACATCCGGTTCGAGGATGTAGTCATGAACGATGCGCAGATCCTTGGGCTCGATGGCCCCGTCAATGGCGGCGTCCAGTTCGGGAATGCCCTGATCGCGGCCGCTGATGCGCACGATTGCCGCCTGGCCGTCGCTGCCGTCGGCGATTACTTCTGCCTGCTCGGGAAAAAGCGTCAGCATGCCCAACTGCGGGAAGATCTCGGCCAACCTGTCGCGCCCCGGCTCTCCCACGGGCCGCACGATATCGGCGTCCAGCAGGCTGCCCCCGTAAGGGCCCCAAGCGCGCGGCTGGTCGATGTTCTCGATGATGAAGGCCGCCCGGCTGTTATAGAGCTTGAAGTCTCCGATCCAGCCCTGGGCCTCGGGCCCGCCAATCAACTCGCTCTCGGCTGCGATCACCCCCGCGCGCACCTGGCCCGGACCGAGACGCTCGTCCAGTGGTGCCCCCGGACCGTTTGTCGAGCAGGCGCACGCGAGAACGGCGCTTGTTGCCATGAAGACTGCTATCCTGCTTGCCTTCATGGACCGGCCTTCTTCCATCAAGGCACGAAGCGCACGCGCCGCTCGGCGTTTTGCACAACCTCGGCCTCTTTGAAGAATAGCGGCGGGGCCTCGTTCTTGCGCCAGAGTTCGGCGTCGTCGGCATGGTGCGGGTCGGCGGGATCCATCGCCTGCCCGCCGGGGCGGGCGTTGCTGACCTTGGGCCCGTCGGGGGTCATCTCGATCACCGCCCGCTGCTGAGGCCCGGAGTGATACTGGAAGTCATTGGTGCTCCACAGGCCGAAGTTGGAGGCATCGACGCCGAAGCTGTCTCCGTGGCGCGGGAAGCCGTCGGGGAACTGTTGATCGCCGTCGGGTGGGATGGAGAACGTCTCGCCAAACAAGCCCGAGATGTCCGCGAAACGCACCGTGTGCAACTTGCCCCACAGCCAGCCTTGCATGTCTGTGCCAAGTTTGCCGGTAAGGAAGTCGTGTGCTCCGAGCATTGCCCGCAGAATTCGTTCGTCGCGCGACTCGCTGACGTTGAGCGTATCGAGATCGTCCCACAGGACGGTGTCGCCCAGGGCCGCATCGTAAGTGTTGAGCTTGGTAGGCTCGAGCATGGCCCACTCGATAGTCTTGGCGGCGATCCTGTCCACCGGACGCTCGCCGAGACGGGCAATCTCGTCGTCGAGGGCCAGGTGAAGCAGGCGCGTGATCGATGCATTGAAGATAGTGGTGGCCACGCTATCGGCTATCTCGTCGGCCGAAGGAGTGCCTTCGACCGCTGCCGGCGTGTGCATGCCGTCCCAGGCGGCCAGCCTGTCGCCCATGGCGGCGATGTCGTCGAAGTCGGCCCCAATCTCGGTCACCACCGCCGTCAGGTCGGCGTGTGTGCCGGGCGTGGCGTGCTCTTCTTTTGCGCGTTCGACCGCCGCGGTCATCACCGGAGCCAGTCCGACCCCCAGCGGCGAGCGGTCGTCTCCCTGCAGCCCGGCCATCTCGTCGCGCGTCACGCCGCCGCGCGAAGTGAGTTCTGAAAGCACCGAGTCGACGCGAGCGTTACGGTGACCAAGATCGAAGTCCCAACCGATGTAGTAGGCGTCGTTGAAAGGGTCGCCGTCGGCGGTCACTCCGACCTCGTCCTGGTTGGCGGTCGACATGTAGCCCTTGGCGGGGTTCAGGTCGTGGGGGATGTAACGATCGGAAAGATCCTCGCCGGTCCACTCGTACTCGCCCGTCCCGGGCAGCACGAAGCAGGGGGCGTAGCCTGTGCCCGTGGCCGGATCGTAAGTCAGCGCCCGTGGATCGCGGATGGGAATGCGCGACTGTGTCGTCCAGAAGATGTCTCCGTTCGAGAGCGCCACCATCCAGTTCTGGGCGCCGGCCTCGAAATCGTCGAGCGCCTGCTCGACTTCATCGACTGTCGCGGCCTTGTTCATGCCCCAGACTGCCTTTAGCTCGTTGGAGATCTCGAATCCCACCCAGCGTCGCGAGAGGGCCTCGGTTCCGCCCGGTTGATGGGTTCCGGGTATGATCGTGCCGTGGTGCGGAACGACCTCGATCTCGACTGTCTGGCTGTCAGCGCCCATGATATTCAGTTGCTCTTCGATCTTCTGGATAGGCACCTGCTGCCCGTTGAAGAGCACCGTATCGGGATTGCCGCCTGCGCCCGGCGTGATCGTCTCCTGGTAGACATCCTCGACGTCGAAGTTGGCGACCGTCAGTCCCCAGCCGATGTTGTCGTTGTAACCCAGCAGAATGCCGGGCGTGCCGAACAAGCCCAACCCCGCCACATTCAAGTCGCCGCCTGCGCGCTTGGTGTTCAGGTGGGCATACCAGAAGAAGTTTGGGCTCTGCAGAGACAGGTGTGGATCGCTCATGACCATCGGGTTGCCGCTTTCAGTCTTGGAGCCCGAGACCGCCCAGTTATTCGATCCGCCCCCCAGGCCCTTATAGGCCGGAAGGTAACGCTCAAGCCACGAGTAGTAGTCGAGCGCCCGTTGCAACACTCCTCGCGAGGGCAGTTTGGCCGGCCGCGGATCGCTCAACGGCTTGCGCGGCTCCCAGAAGGCCCGCGAGCCCGAGTCGCTGTCGAGGTTCGGGAAGCCGTCGCGCGAGAAGACTTTCTCGGCCGGTTCGAAGGGCCACAGGTCGTGCAACATGCCGGCCCGCGCGGCCAGCGCAGGATCCTGCGAATCGGATGGAAACTCGTCGACGACGGCCAGGCGGGCGGCGGTCAGGGAAACTTCCTCGGAGGCCGTCTTGGAAAGATCGTAGGTCATGTAGCGCGCGATGCACAGCGTGTCGGTCGGCGTCCAGTCGGCCATCTTGTCGACTGGCAGGATGCCGCCCATGCCTCCCGGCAGGTCGGCCGTGCCGGCCTTCAACTCGGCGATGTAATGGTTGATCCCGTCGGAGAAGGCCTGCATGCTCAACAGCGTGGGATCGTCGTCGGCCAGCGAGGCTCGGATGGCCTTTGCCATACGGTGAAAGCCGAGCTGGCGCGCGCCGATGTCCTGGTCGAGCAGCGACGGGGAAAGCACCGGAGATATGATCTCGGTCATCGTGCCCTGCAGGCCGCGCCGAAAGAACTCTAGCTGCGCCATGCGATCGCGGGCCATCAGGTAGCCCTCAACCTCGAGCACGTCATGATCGCTTCCGGCGTAGATGTGGGGCATGCCGCGGGTGTCGGTTACCACATCGACCGGCCCTGAAAGTCCGCCGAGGGTCATCTCGGCGTCGATCGGCAGGCTCTCGATCTTGCCGCTGTTCTCTCCGCCGCCACAGGCGGCAATCAGACAGGTGGTAATGACCATGGTCATGGCCGAAATGATGGTTTTTGTCATCTTTGATTCCCCTTTTTCTTGAGCTTGTCTAAAAAGTCGCTTGGACCGAGCATTATCAGTAAATCACTTTCTTTAATCTTGAATGCAGCCTTGGGAATTAGATCGAGATGATCGGGAACCGACTCCTTGATGGCCACTACCTGGACGCCGAAACGGTTGGTCAGGTCGAGATCCTTGAGCGACTTGCCGATGAACTCTTCAGGAGGCGACAACTCGATTATCCCGTAGCCCTCGACGACGGGCAGGTATTCGAGCATGTTGGGGTTGTGCAGCTTCTCGGCCACCGACACGGCCAAGTCGCGCTCGGGGAAGTAAATTCCTGTTACTCCCAGCTTCTGCAGCACCCGCTCGTGGGCCTCGCCTATAGCCATCGTCTGCACCCGCTTGAGGCCCAGTTCCTTTAGGTTCAGAGTCGCCAGGATGGACTGTCCGATGTCCGAGCCGATGCATACCACGGCCGCGTCCATCTGGTGGACGCCGAGCGAGCGCAGCGCCTCCTGGTCGGTGGCGTCTGCCACCACGGCCTGGCTGACGTCGTCCTTTATGTTCTCCACCCGCTCGGGCACGGAGTCGATGGCCATAACCTCGTGGCCCTTCTTGGAAAGGTTGATCGCCAGGTAGTGTCCGAAGTTTCCCAAGCCGACAACGGCGAACTGAGCCATCTCTCACCTCATCCCACCAGGATGGATTCCTCGGCGTAACGGTAACGGCTTACCTTGCGCCGGCTGATGGCCATGGCGATCACCAGCGGCCCCAACCGGCCTACGAACATTACCAGAGTAATTGCCAACTTGCCAAGCGTGCTGAGAGTTCCGGTCACGCCGGTGGAGAGACCGACAGTGCCGAAGGCGGAAACAGTCTCGAACAGGATCTCAATTGATTTTCCCCGGCTGGCCGCGTGCGAGACGCCGCCGATCTCGGTCATCAGCAATATCAAGGCGGCGATGATAACCACGGAACCGCTGATTATGAAAATACCGATGGCTCGCGACATGCTCGCTTCTGAAATGCTGCGGCCGAAGATCTGCGGCCGCTGGTGACCGCGCAGGCGTGAGAGGCCCCAGACGGCCAGGGTGGCGAAGGTGCCTGTCTTGATGCCTCCGCCGCACGAACCGCTGGAAGCGCCGATGAACATCAGCACCAGCAACAAGAAAAGAGTCTCGTTGGCGATTTGCCCGATCGGCAGCGTGTTGAAACCGGCGGTCCTGGCAGTCACCGACTGGAAGAAGGCCGCCAGCAGGCGCTCGTGCCAGGGCAACCCCTGCAGCGTGTTGCCCCACTCCATGAACAGGATCAAGAGCGTGCCGACCACGATCAGCGCTGCGGTGGTTGTCAGCACCAGCTTGGTGTGCAGGCTCAGGCGCGTCCAACCCTTGCGGCGCAGTGGGTTGTTATGCGTGGTCTCGGCCAGCACGACGAAGCCGATGCCCCCGGCGATGATCAGCCCGGCCACCACCAGGTTGACGATCCAGTCGCCGCGGTAGCCGACTAGGCTGTCTGCGAAGGGCGAGAAGCCGGCGTTGCAGAAAGCCGAGACGGCGTGAAACACGCCCAGGTAGATACCCTTGGCCGGGCCGTGATCGATCGAGAAACGCGCAGACAAGATGATTGCGCCGATACCCTCGATCATGAAGGTGAAGCGCATCACATCCATGATCAGCGAAAGCAAATTCTGGTGTCCGAGGGCGGAAATGCTCGTTTGAACCGCGGCGCTGCCGGTCAGGCTGGGCCTGCGACCGGTGGCCACTAAAAAGGCCGTCGAGAGCGTCATGATGCCCAGGCCGCCTACCTGGATCAGCAAAAGCACCACTAATTGGCCGAAGAGGCTCAGGTGCGTGCCGGTATCGACGACAATCAAACCGGTGACGCAGGTGGCCGAGGTCGAGGTGAAAAGCGAGTCAATGAATCCGAGCGGCTGGCCGGGCGAGGACAGCGGCAGGCACAAAAGGACGCTTCCGGCCAGGATGATGAAGGCGAAGGCAGCCACCGACATGCGGGCCGGTGTTAGGAGAGCCCTGGGAATGATGCCTTTGATGCTCATGGGAGAACCCGAGAAATCGGTTACATGTCCGCGTCGATGAAGCCGTAGTAGCGGCCCATCCAGTAGGCCAGCAGGTAGTCACCGGGCGGCTTGACGCGGCTAAGATCCTGGCTGCAGCCGTCGAGATCGTAGGGATTGCCCCACCACAGGAAAGTCCCCGGGCAACGCTCGGCTACCTGGCGCGCGTATGAACCCAGTTCGCCGCCCAGGCGATCGGTGCATACAGGGTCGCACTTTCCCGCCGGACAATCGAGATCGGGCACGTGCTTCGAGGCGGGGAACTGGCGCAGCATACAGATCCCGTTTTCGACCGCGGCCACGGCCGGGCCGTCGGAGTTTGGCCCGAGCGCTTTCTGAGAGGCGTAGATGAAATCGAACCAGGCGTTGTTCTGATCGGCCACCGGGCGCGGGGTGTCGGCCGGGGCGAAGGCCTGGTGCTCGAGGTGATTCTGGATAAGCGCGCGCAAGGCAGGATCGTGCTCGAACCAGATCAGGTTGTGCAACGAGGCGAAGTGCATCGAGATGTTGTTCCAGTTGGACATGCACGAGTCCGTGCCGACGTAGAGGCCCGAGTTGTCCAGGTAGTCGGTGTAGGGCCGCGGCGTCTCGGTCGGGCTCTGGATGCAGTCGATCTGGCCGTGCTGCTGCAGCAGGCAGCGCGAGTAGAAATCGCTGATGTCTTGGTCGCCCGTGGCCTCGGCGCAGATCTTGATGAACTCGAGCGCCATGGCGGCGTTGAAGCCTGGGAAATTGTCCAGAGCCATGGCGTACAGCCGGCCGTGCTCGACCGATCGCGAGTCCCAGTCGTGGATCTCGAGGCGCGTGGTTACCAGCATGTCACCGATCTGTTGCAGCATGTCGCGGACGGCGGTCTGCACCTCGCCGTCGTCGACCAGTTTGAAAACCGCGCCCAGGGCGAACATGTGCCCGGCGTACTCGTCCTGGCTGACGTTGTCCAGCCAGCAGTAGCCGGCGTAGTCGCCGAGGCCGCAGTGATCGGTCGTGACCCACTCGATCGTGCCCGGGTCGGTCACCTGGACGCAACCGTCCTGGCCCACCTTGACCCACTGGTTGTCGTCCTTTTCGACGTCCGGCACGTAGCGCGCGGGATCGGCCGGGCACTCGATGCCGGGGATGCCGGGCGGGATGAATTGGCGGGTGAACAGGCCGGGTACTCCGGTGATGGCCATGCGATCGCGCTCGCCTTCCAAAAGCAGCTTGATGGTCGTAAGCGCCTCGGCATCTTTGGTGGCGCCGTAGCGGAAGGCCTCGGCCGCCAGGTAGAGCGCGCTCCACAACCCGTCGTTCTCGCCGCTCAGCCAGCTTTCAACGTCGGCGTAGCCGGCCTGCGATTCGGCAATGCCGTCTTTGAGCAGCACCCCGCTTGCCCACTTGAGCCCGGGGTGGATGTGCAGGCGCCGGGAAATATCTTCGTAAGAGATCATCTTGTCGTGAAGGCTCTCGGGCGTGGCCAGGGGATCGTCAAGACAACTTGAAAACTGTGGTGAGCCGTAGCGCCATGGGTCTACGCAAGCTGCCTGCTCGCATAGCTGGCCGCGCTCGCGCATGCACTCGATGGTTTGCCAGTGGCCGTTTTGGCAACCGGTCAGAACGAAGGCATCGTCCGAGCAACTGAATTCACCAGCCGCGCACTCGCCCGGCTCTGAGTTTCCGCAGGCCGCGCAGGATGCGGCGAGGGCCAAAGCGAAAAGCGCGCAGATGGCCGAACGTGTCATGATTGCGCCTCCTCAGGGATCCGGCACGTCCATCATGTGGGGCGTGTGCCGCAGCCAGGAGGTGTCCAGGTGCCCCTCGCGGATCAAGTCGGCGCATGTCGTATCGTCGCTCACGCGCATAAGGCGAAAATAGGTGCGATCGACCTGCTCGTGGATCTCGGTCGTCGTGTCGTAGACCAGGTTGGGGGTGGAGGCCGAGATCACTAGTTGCTCATTCTCGATGGTGGACAGGCCGCGGACGTGATCGGCGTCGAGGATGATGCCGTGGTAGGTGCCCTTCCAGCGTTGCACGTTGTAGATCTCGCCGCGCAAGACGCCGTCCATGAAGGTCGTCATCGCCACGTGACCGTCCTCGTCCTGGTCGATGAAGCGCGGGTCGTTGGGATCCGCGTCGTAGTCGTGCCGATCGGGAAGGGGGTCGTTCAGCGGGTCGTCAAGCACGCAGCCGCGCACCTCGACCGACTGGGTAGTCTCGAACGGGTCTCCGGCATTGGCCGAGGTTATCCGCGTCGTCTGGGTAACGAGGGGCAAAGAGTGCAGGTAGAAGTTGGGGATCAGCACCCAGGCCAGATCGTTGAAGGGCTGGTCCGTGTCGATGAAGTTGATCAACTGGATCTCGCAGACTTTCTCCTCGAGTTCGAGCGTATCATCCTGGTTGTGCGAGATCTTGACCAGAAACAAGTTAGCCGAATAGGTGTTCTGCTTGGTGACCAGCGGCAGGCCGAGGGTCACGACGCCGATCTCCATGCGCATGCCCCATACGCCGCTGAAGGCATGGGCCGGGCTGGTCGCCGGGCCGTCGCCGAAGTCGATCTCCGGGCCTTCGACACAGACGCTTTTTTGCCCGCCCGCGCATACAAAAAGGCCCGTCTTGGGATCTGCTTGCTTCTCGCAGTCGCACACGAAGCTGAAGCCGAGTCCCTTGCACTGCGCGTCTCTGGAGCAGGCCGTCGGCGGCAACTCTCCCGGCGGGACCCATTTTTCCCAGCCCTTTTCGAGGCACTGTCCCACCGGGGTGCAGGAGAGATCTTCCTCGTAGCCCAGGCAATCGTTGTCGTTGCCGCAGTGGGCGCCGCAGGTCCCGGCGCAGACGTCTCCGCTGGCCTCGCCGTAAGGGCAGACCTCATCGCCGCCGCAGTGGGCTTTGCTCTGGAAGCAGACGCCGTTGCAGAATCTGCCCGCGCCGCAGTCCGCATGACTAGAGCAGCGCTTGCCGCCGTCCGGTTCGAGGCACTGGCCGTAGCGGTTGCAGATGAAGCCCTCCCTTGCTACGCAGTCGCCGTCGCTGTCGCAGTCGTCGCCGGTGAGATTGCAGCGGCCCTGGTCGCAATACTCGAGACAATCGGCCCTGGTGCGGCATTCCGACCAGCAGCGGCCGTCGGTGTTACAGAAGCGCCCGACACCGCAGTCGAAGTAGCCCACACAAGCGTGGTAGCCGAGTTGGCTCTCGTCCATGGGCGTGCCGCCGGTCGACGAACAACCGCAGGCGGCCGCCAGGGCGTAAAGGAGTAACCACGTTCTTTGCATGCCGTTCTCCCTGTCTGGTTACGCAGTCAGCCTGACTTTTCGCGCCATAGATGTCAAGGGAAAGGCTTTACGATTCAGGTTGGCAGAAACGACCAGCAGGAGTAGTATCGTGCAAATAATGAAGGAGGTGCGCTCATGAAAAAGGCGGCCCTGTTGCTCTTTTCATTGGTTTTCGTAATCGCGGGTTGCAGCTCGAAGTCGAGTGAATGCTCAAGCCCATGCGAAAAGGCCGACGACTGCGGCGCCGGTCAATATTGCAGCGCTCAGGGCTGCTGCGAGACCGGCTGCGCCTCGAACGCCGACTGCACAGACAGTATATGTAACCTGGCGACCCACCAGTGCCAGGGCAGCGACAATGACGGCGAAGACGGCGGCGATGACGGCGGCCAGGATGGGGGAGTCGACGGCGGCTCCGACGCCGGTTCTGATCCCGGCCAGGCCGACCCGGGGCCGGGTGACCAGGCGGCAGACGCCGGGGGCGATGCCGAGTGCCAGGCGACTCACGACCGGCAGCTAGGCGAGGCCTGCGACTGCGACGACGAGTGCCTGGCCGACTATCCCTTTTGCTTCGCCGACGTGATGAACGATTCGGGCCCGCTCTACTGCACCGTCCGCGACTGCACCCCGGGCTCTTGCCCGACCGGCTACCAGTGTAACGATTTTTACACCAGTGCCGACCCGCCCCAGCCGCCCTTCTGCCAGAAGTGCCTGGGAGGCGCTCCGCGCGGCATGGGCGAGGAGTGCCTGTGCGACTCAGACTGCGGCCAGGATGCCCCCGACTGCTTCAAGGACCTCACCGACGACACGGCACTGGCGATGTGCACCATCACCGGCTGCACGATTGGAAACGGCGACCAGTGCCCCGGCAGCTACGAGTGCTCGCTGTCGATCGACATGACCCAGCAGGACAACCCGGTCATCAACTTCTGCAAGGCCTGCGACCCGGGCGACCATAGCCTGGCCGAGGGCTCGGAGTGCGGCTGCAACAAGGACTGCGCCGGCACGGCCATCTGCACCAAGGACATCGGCTCGCAGGATCCCAAGAAGTGCGTAATGTGCCTGGGCGGAGAACCGCGCGGCTTCGGAGAAACCTGCGAGTGCGACTCCGACTGCGGCACCGACTACCCCATGTGCCTGGTCAACGCCAACTACTGCTCCGTCCTCGGCTGCCTCGACGATCCCAACATTGTATGCCCCGCCGGTTCGACCTGTACGGACGTCTTCGGGGTCTTTTCCTACTGCAAGAAGGACTGAGCGTTAAAACCGACAAATACGGTGTTTGAAGCCTTTGTCTAGGGGGTCATAAGCGTGATTCATATTTTACGCGAACGGGCGACAAAGAAGCAACTTGAAGAAATGCTTCAAGAGCTTGAATCGTATGTCAAGTTTGCGGTTGATATCAGCCAAAAAGTGGCTGCCGGGGGCGGAGAACTTCATGCGGATTGTGAGGAAGTTTTACTGGAGCAGGGCAGCAGACAACAGGACATTTGGGGGGCGGACTGGATTCCCGCAAGCGGTCAGGTTACTTTTGAAGCATTGATCAATATTCGTTCCGCGCAGGACAATCCCTCAATGGAAATCCAGAGCGATTCGATCAGGCAGAAGGTAGAGAAAATCATTCGTCGTCTCGTGGAGGGGACTTGAACCGGTTTGCTCATCGCAAGGAACGGTTTTTACATGATTCAAACGCGGTTCGCTTGGGTAACATTGCTGCCAATCTCGCGCGGATAAAGTCGTTCTCCAATAATCCCGCCAACCAGGCAGCGGTCCGGGACCTTCTCGGAGAAAGCCGCTATTTCATCGAATGGTCGGCGGCGGAGCTGGAGTTGAAACAACAAATTTTCTTGCGACTTCTGATGAGAAGGCTGACACGCTGGATGCGTACCCAGCATTACTGGAACAGCTCGCCGCAATCGCGCCTGCAGCTTTCCATGGAAGCTGGAGTATGGTCTGAAAGGATTCTAGCTCAGTCAAGATTGGTTACAGGAGAATAACTCTCTCCGGATCAGGGGCCTGGCAGCGCGACCTCGCGGGCAATGTCATCCTTGGTTCCGGCCAGCCCGGCCGCAACAAACAACACTATCCACTTGCGCCTGGTCATCTCGTATAACCCCCCTCAGCGGCCCGGTATTTGTATGCTGATCTTTTTGTTGCCGGCGGCCTTTACTGCTTTTCGGTATTGTTGCGCGGCTTTTTCGCACGAACCGAGCTTGAGATAGACTTCCGCAAGGTGTACCAGCATGTCCCCGTCATTCGGAACGAGTTGGACGGCTTCTTCCAGTTCTTTACGCGCCTTTTCGTACAGGCCCTGTTTGTAAAACAGCCACCCCAGTGAATCGATAAAAAATCCGTTTTCTGGCTCGATGGACAACGCCTTTCTGATAAGGCGTTCGGCCTCCCCGAGGTTCTTGCCCTGTTCGACAAGGGCGTAACCGATAAAGCTCATAGCCTTGGCGTTATCGGGATCTGACTTCAGTATGCGGCGCATCATCGCAATGGACCGATCGGCCTTGCCCATCTGCCGGTAGACTTTGCCTAGGGCAAAGAGAATCGAAGTGTTGTTCTTATCCCTGGCCAGGGCCAGCAATAATATCTCTTCGGCCTGCCTGGGCCTGCCGATTTGGGCAAGCACGAGAGCCTGCGGGACAACCCGGTTTAATGACTTTTCTTTCTGGGTGGGAAGTTTGCCTGCCCGAGCGAGTTCGATGATCTTGCTTTTCCGCTTGATGTAAGTCTTCTTGCTGATTCCTGATTCAAAACCCAAGAAGCTATACATCTTGCCTTTGGCGTCTATGACTACGAGGAGCGGCAGCTGCATGTCAGGTGGCGATTTGGAGACGGCAACCGGTTTGGATCTTGATTTCTTTTTACCGGGATTGCCCCCGCCAGGTGAAAGGGTGCGGGCAAGCGACATTTCGTGATCCACGAGGACCGGCATTTCTAGGCTTTTGACCTGGTTTTTAATTAGCGGCAGGCTATCTTTGGCATCGCTGAAATCGACGTTAACTGAAAGGACGCTGATCTCTTTATCTTTCTTGTAACGTTGAAAGAGAGCCTCAACGAAGGGGATCTCCAGGATGCACGGTTGGCACCAGGTCGCCCAGAGCTGCACGACTGTAACCTTCGCGCGATAGTTTGCGAACTCGACCTTCTTGCCGTCCAGGGTCAGCAAGGAAATTCTTTCAAAATCATTTTTCGGTCGAGGACCAGCAGCAGAGATGTCAGGGTAAAAAAGAGCGAGAGCACAATAAACCAACATGATCTTCTTCATGTCTGGACCTTTCTTGATTCAAAGATACGACCGTGCGATCTTACGGAATCTTTTTATACTTTTTCCTGGCCACGTAGTTGGGGGCGCAGTTGAAGTGCCACCACTCGGAGGCGATCGGCAGGAAGCCGGCCCGGATCATCACTTCTCTCAACAGCAGCCGGTTGGCAAACTGTTCGGCTGTCAGTTTGCCGCTGCGCAGCATGCTCATCTCGTGTCGCGGCTGGGCGAGCTTTCCGAAGAAGTCAAAGGGAGTGCCGAGATCGAGCGACTTGCCATCCCGTGTGGCCAGAGTCAGATCGACCGCGCAGCCGTAGTTGTGGATCGAGCCGGTCTTTGTGTTTGGATTGGCAACGTAAGACTGCTGCGGGGTGCCCTTGACGATCTCCCACATCTGGCGCTGGACGGAAGACGGCCGGGCGCAGTCGTAGGTCAACAGTGTCAAGTCCGGCCGCATGCGCTTCAGGTCGGCAGTGGCCTTGGCCAGCATCCGCAGGGCGTCTTTTTGCAGATAGCATTTCTCAAGATCACCGTAGACGTCCCGCTTGAGAAAGTTGTCCGTCGTAGAATATTTGAGTTCGACGAGCAGGCCTGGAATCTTGACGCCGGCATCATCGAGGCCCGGAACGTTCGAGTAATCGATCTTGGCACTCTTGCCCCCGGCCGCCGTGAGCAGTGGGACAACTAGCACGAGGACAAGAAACGCCATGCTCGAGCGAGACATTGCAAACACCTCCAGTGCTCTCAAATCCAATCACTATCCTATGAAGCGTACCATGGGGCATCCAGACCAGAGAAATCTTTTGTTCCCGACCGGCGCGCTGAAATGGTACCATGCTTTCCTGATTCGAATGATTACCAGCGCTTCAAAACAAGTGGACGGCAGGGAGGCCGGCGGGTTGAGCCGGCGCCGGCTGATGGCGATACTGGTTTGCACACTGACAGGTTGCGCGCTTTCGGCATGTGATAAAAAGTCAGAGTGGTCCGAGGACGCTGATACGCCGGTGGAATACGCCGCGCCGGCGAGCGACCGGGCCGATGGAGGGGAAAAGGGCGGTTCGATCCGCATTAGCAAGCCCAAGCCCATGAAGGGTGTTTACAAGTACGTTGACGACCATGGGGTGGTGAACTACACAGACGACATCCGCAAGGTGCCCAGGAAATACCGCAAGCGCGCTCGCCATCCCATGGGCGGCTCCTATACCGTCTACAAGGTCAGCCCGGTCGACGACCTGATCGAGAAATACAAGGTCGACGCCGACAGCTACAAGCGCGCCCCGGCCGAGAAGAAAGCCGCCCGGGCAGGCGGAGGTCCGATCATCCTCTACTCCACGCCGTGGTGCCCATACTGCAAGAAGGCGCGCAACTACCTTGTGCAACGCGGAGTGAAATTCCAGGAAA
>Ga0307380_10000247_pt1 | contig 94187 bp, 76 predicted proteins | sample UN3MG_FD_202239 | JGI IMG/M metagenome (GOLD analysis project Ga0307380, IMG submission 202239) | Soil microbial communities from Risofladan, Vaasa, Finland - UN-3 | ecosystem: Environmental > Terrestrial > Soil > Coastal area > Acid sulfate soil | place: Finland: Risofladan, Vaasa | collected...
CATTGTGGGCCATGAAGATGCGCGGCGCATCCTCATGCACTAGTTCAGCAGCCTGCCAGTACAGTGGCTCGCGCTCGGCCTGGGTGCTCAGGCTTGCAGCCTCCAGGAGCAGGTCAATCGCCTGCTGAGCAACCTCATTGTTCCAATTGCCCTCTCGGGGATCGGGGATGCAGACGAAGTAGCAGAAGAAGTTGTCCGGGTCACCGTTGTCGCCGGTCCATCCGAGCATCCAGATGTCGAACACACCAGCGGCCCTATCGTCCAGATAGGTGCTCCAGTCCTCCGTCTTCAACTGCGGGTTGAGCCCTACGTCGGCCCAGTAGGAGGCGATGGCCGAGGCGATGTCCTGCGGCACTGGATAGTAGGGGCGAGGGTTGGGCATGTACCAGAAGTCGAAGGTAAACCCTTCCTCCACGCCAGCTTCCTGTAACAGCCTTCTGGCTTCATCTGGGTCGTAGCCGTAGTCCTGGATATCCGGATTGTGCCCCCACAGCGAAGGCGGCACGAACTGGTTGGCAACTATGCCCAAACCACCATACAGGCTGTCCACGATGGCCTGCTTGTCGATGGCCAGGGACAGGGCCTTCCGCACGTTGGGATCGTCCCACGGCGCGCGGTCGGTCATAATGTTGACCCACGCCGTGGTATTGGGCGGCCTCAATAGCACCTGGCAGTTCTCATCCGCCTCGCAATTCGGCACGTCATCGGGGTTGGGGAAGCCCATCCCGTGGATGTCACCGGCTTGGAGAGCCAGATAGCGGGCAGCATTGTCGGGGATGATCCTGATGATCACCCGATTGATCTTCGCCACCTCACCGTGGTAGTCATCGTAACGCTCGAGGGTGATGTGATCGCCCTCCACCCATTCCACGAACTTGAAGGGGCCGGTCCCTACGGGCGTATACGCAGGCAGACCGTAGTTCTCGCCCTGCTCCTTCAGCGCCGTTGGGCTGATCTGATACATGTAGAACATGGCCATGTCCTGGATGAAGGGACCCAGCGGCTTGTTCATGTTGAAGCGGACGGTATATTCGTCAACCGCCTCCACCGACTTCACATAGGAGGTAGGGTTGCCCGCATCGTCCACATCGCCCAGGAACCCGCCGTACATGTACTCCCAATACTCGAAGGTGCCCGTGTGCTCCGCATGAGCTGGGTCGAGCTGTCGCATGGCGTTGTACACCACCGCGTCAGCGTTGAAGGGCGTCCCGTCATGAAACTTGACGTCCTCTCGCAGCTTGAACTCCCACATCAAGCCGTCGTCCGACGGGGTCCACTCTGTCGCCAGGTTCGGCTCCACCGTGGTCTTTCCAGGTACGAATCTGACCAACGCGTCGTACAGCTGATTGCAGACTCGTATGGACTCGCCGTCGGTTACGTCGGTGGGGTCCGTCTTGGTGGCGTCTGCGCCCTGCGCGAACACGAAGTCTACTTGCTCCGCTGGGGGGGGCGCGGCTGGAGCGCATGAGGCGACTAGGCCCAGCAAAACGCCCACCACAATAAGCATGCTCCACACCTTGGTGTTCTTAAACATCCTCTTTTCCTCCTATTAACGAACACATTGCACATCTAACACTCGCTATCAACCTTTCACAGCAATCAGCCGTGCAACCACCCCCTTTCGCAGATTCGTTTGGCCTCAACGTTGAGCAACGCAGAAAATCCACGCCAGTATAACACACCGGCCGACAATAGTCAAGGTTCAAAGCGGCATTCAAGAGCGCCTGTCAACTGTGAGATCCTGGCTGGCGGACCTGCCCCAGACCTGAGGCGCATACATCTCTGTCACCTCCGTCGGCATGATTCTGTACTGGCCCGGCGTCGTGGCGCGAACGAGGTAAGTATACTCATAGACACCGCCTAGCGCCCACGTGGTGTAGAACATGACGCGCCCGTCTCGCACGACGCCATGCGACCGCGGTGGCGCAGCTCCACCTTCGTTGGGTGCAGTCACCTCCGGACTGACCTCCACCGGCTGCGTACCCGAGGGCAAGGGGTCCTCCACGACCACGTACCACACGTTTTCGGGAAACTCCACCGTAAGACGCACGCGGATGTGGTCACCGACACGGCACTGCTCCAGCGGTTCTCCGCTCTGGGCATCTTCGTACCGCCGCTGCACGATGGGACCGTCAAGAGACCGCGCAGCTTCCAGCGTCTCTCTGGGACTGAAGTACGACAACGAGGTGGCCACGTAGAGATCGCCCGGCCCGTCAGTCACGGCCGTGATGCGATTATCCCCCGGAGCCAGGTCAGCAGTACTGAGTTCTCGGTATGTCCCCGCGCCGCGTAGGCTCACTGTCTCGTCTGTCAGCAATTCGTCGTTGAGGAGCACCCGATAGCCGAAATCTCCGTCTGGTTCGCCCGCCGCCTCCTGGTATCCAGCCAGAGCCAAGACAATCTCTGCTGTCTCGTACGTCGTGCCCCAGTGCCCCCCTTGCCGCCCCCACATCAACCACTGTACTGACTTGGGCACAAGAGGGTCTGCAGGATCAACGGCGAGCAGGGCACTCAGAATCACGGCTGTCGTGCGCCCGTCGCTCGACAGCGCCGATAAATCGTGCCGCTCTTCCGTCCAGTGAGCTGTGTGAGCTGTCTCTATCGCCTGAGTGAGCAGATCCTCCAGGATGCGCTGCGCCGCCAGTGTATCTCCCATAGTATCCAGAGCCAGCGCCAGGTATGCCTGCGCATACAGATCCATCCCACGCCGCCTCTCCGCTAACGACCGCGCCAGAGAGAGATCGCCCTCACCACACTCGGCCAACACGTACGATAGATACGCTCTGGCATCAACATCGCGTATCTCCAGCAACGACTGCTGCAAGAAGTTGAGGGCCGCCTCTAGCACCCGCCCGCTTACCTCGTAACCCGCCTCTCTGGCCTGGGTCAGCCCCAAGACCACATACGCTGTCTGAGAGGGCTGCGACTCGTCTCCTTCCGACCACCCCCAGCCACCGTCGCGATTCTGGAGGCGGTACAGGCGTTGCAGACTGTCCTCCACCAGGCCCGGCAACTCCCGTGTGAGTCGCTGACTATCGATCCCCTGCTGAGCAAACACCCGACTCACTTCCAGACCGGGCAGAAAGCGACTCACCGACTGCTCGACACTGTAATCAGAGGAGTCGCCCAGGTACTCGGCACTATCCGCCAGAGCTGCCGCCAGGGTAGGCGCCACGTCGATCTCCAGGCTGGCCAGTTCCACACCAGCAGGCACATTGGCGATCCACGATGCCTCGCCCTGCACCACTTCAGCGCCCAGCACCACCGTGGGTTCGCCAAAGGGCAGGACAGTCACACTTCGCTGAACCACGTCCCTTAGTTCGCCGGCCTCGGCCATCACAGTAATGGACGAAAGCCCCGCCTCCCGGGCCTCGGCCGTCCACTCGACAAGGACACGCTCGCCTGCCTCCACCACCACACTGCGAGGCTGCGCCTGTGCTTCAAGGGTGCCTGTGCTGGTCAGGGTGACGGCGGCGTTCAGTGTGTCAGTGGTATGGTTCTCGATCACAGCGGCGATGACCGTCTCATCCCCCACATAGAGCACGGGCGGCACGCTTCCAACGACCACGATGGGCTTGTGCGCGGAAACCTCAACATCGGCTGCCCCCACGCGGCCGTCAAGCGTGATCCCCGTGGCCAGGGCCCGCCACATCGTGGCTCTGTACGGCATCTGGAACGTCACCCTGGCCATGCCCTGGTCGTCCGTCACGATGGCCGGGTTCCAGTAGGCCACTTCCGGGAAGGCTACTTGTGGCTCTTGCTCCCCGATCCCTCCTCCACCACCGTAGTCCTCGACCACCCGCGTCCTTCCGACGTGGATGGCCAGCGATTGCATCGTACGCACGGCCAACTGCCGTCGACCATTGAAAGCATCCACAGCATCGAGTGCAATGTCCCCGATGAGCGAATGCACAGAAGCATCTACGACCTCCAAGGAGATCTCAGCACCGACCGGGCGGTCCAGGTAGTCCCTGGCCCTTAAGGTGTAGGTCGCCATCTGCCCAGACCCATACCGCTCCTTGTCGGGTGTCACGCTGACTCGGAGGACCTCCTCTGGCGATTGTACAGTCAGTTCGGCGTAGCCAACCTTGAAGCTGGGGCCATCGCTGGCTCTTCTGTCCCGAGGCACCAGTACCACGCCCACGAAGACGTTCGGTGCGTACGATGCATCCAAGGGTATCTCCAGTACGGGACTATTGCTTTGCAGCTCTACGACGTCATGGCCTAGAACACCGTCGCGCTCCACAGTGACCAGCCCCCAGGCGCGCCCGTAGGGCGATAGCACGAGCACCTTGGCCCTCTCCCCAGCGCGATAGCTGCTCTTGTCTGGCACCAGCTCTATTCGATCATGCTCCGAGAAGTGCCACGCGACTTCTCTCTCGGGATCGCTGACCCACAAGTCCGTCGAAACGAGCACCTTGTTCCCCTGGCTATCCCGGCCCCATACCTCCACTCGATACGGTCCCCCTTGATGGGGGACGAAGGTGACCGTGGCCCTGCCTTGCTCGTCGGTACTTATGGCCGAACTGCCTGCCTCCGAGACGATCTCGTTCCAATCCCAGTAGGTACGTCCCTCAACGGTTCGGGGTACTCGCTGCCACTCACTCACGTTCACCGCATAGACCAGGTCAACGTGCGCCAAGGGATGGCCTGCGGTGTCCAGCGTACGCAGGTCCACGGATACTCGCTGACCCCTGGAGATCACTCTTCCTTGGGGCAGGAGATCGATATAGAACTCGCCTCTATGGACCACAACGCTGGCGTCACCTGTCACCCGCTGACCACCGATGTCAGTGACCGTGGCCTCCAGGGTGAGCACCTGACTGGTGTCGCCCCGGTAGGCATCAGCCCGGAGCGGCACCTGGAACTCACCATCTCCGTCGGTGATCCCGCTGCCCACCGCGATCTCCCGTCCGTCGCTCTGACTTGAAGACCAGTCAAGGGGATCCGTCTCGTTCCCGCCCCTTCCCTCGGGGATTCTGAGGTCGCTGCCGTACACCGTGTACTCCACGGCCGCCCCCACGAGGGGCACTCGGAAGGGGTACTCTGCAGAGACGGTAGCTGAGATGACCTCCCCCGTCATGTACTCCTCGCTACCGAAGGCCACGCCTACTGTAAACCTCTCCTCCTGACGCTGTTGTACCCGGAAGGAGGCTCGATGCTCCTCGCCCCCTATCTCAGCTTCGAGGTAGTATTCGCCATCCTCGAGCTCGTCACTCAGCGTGAACGCGCCGTGGACCGTGCCGAAGGGGCTGCTCTCCAGATCGGCCTCATAGAGGAGATTCCCCCTATAGCTGGAGGCCGCCACACGCACACTGTCACCTACGCGCGGCGCGACATAGACGCCATCTTCATCTCGGCGCAAGATCCCTCTGAAGTTGACCGTGTCCCCGGGGCCGTAGATGGGACGATCCGTGTACAGGAATACCTTGTACTCTTGCGCCTCAGCTCCCCAGCGCCACAGGACTTCTTCAAAGCGCCAGGGTTCTATGCCCTGGTCCCAGCCGTCAGAACACAGGCTGAACCCTCCTTCGCCCTCGGCCACCGCGTGCACCACGTCGGACGGATGACTGAGATCTGCCTGGAGGACCCCCTTCTCATCGCTCGCGCCCGTGGCCAGGACCTCCCCACTCTCGTCGTACAGGGTGATGGCCAACCCCTCCACAGGACGCCCGTCCGCTACCGATGTGGCCCACACTAAGGCCTGGGTGGAAGTGCGTTTGAGAGTCAGGGCGGTCCGTGCGGACACGAGAATCTGGCTGTCCCGTACCCCCTCGGGACTAACAGCGGTGAGGAAGTAGATGCCTGGTTCTAGTGGCTCCAGCTCGAGACCACGCTGCTCGTCGCGATCCAGCGTCGCTCCGGGGTCCAGGGACCAGGACGACACTGGCACCTGTTCTGGTCTGAACTGTCGCCAATCCTCGCTGGAGAAGTTGGTCATGGAGATGTAGGTCGGCACATCTATGGGATACAAACCCATGTCTATCCGGCTGACGTTCACCAGGCTCAGCTCCAGCGTCGCAGGTACTCCTGCTGTCAGCAGTGCTTCCCTTCTTGCACCCATGATGGCCAGATATGGATACCGCTCGGTGGTCACGAAGGCCCACTCGAAATCCTGGGCAGTTGGGATCCCGTGAATCGAGTCCCTGGCCCCCTTGCCGATCACTAACCGGTATTCGGTAGAGGGTTTCAGCGCGCCGGTGATAAGCAGGGTGTCCTCGCTCCAGGCCAGCCTTTGCCCCGATATCTCAGGGGCGATCGCCAGCCGGCTTTCCACCGACTCGTGGTCCATCGACCGGCTGAAGGTGATGGCCAGCCGATCCAGGAGATAGGCGAACCTGGCCTCCCGCGACGGCTCTGTGGCCGTAACGACCGGAGGGCCCACGGTCGTAAACCGAAACGTGAACCCTCGCTCCATGCGGCGGAGCAACCAACTGCGCGCATCTCTGCCCACGCTGACGGTGACCTCCGTCTCCATCGGCCACTCCTCCTGGGGCGTGAAGACGAGGGTCGAACCGCTCCAGGCGAAATCTCCGTCCACGGAGGGCTCGATGCGTACGTTGCCCGCCGTCGCCTCAGCGTTCATAGGGGTTAGGAAAGTGATGCTCACGGGGCTGCGTAGGGGAACCTCGCTGGCCTCCCATTCTGGGGAGTACCGGATGACCATGGGCGCTCGCAGCGGGCGAATGGTATCTTGCACCTGCTGAGGGACGAAAAAGCGTAGCACCTCACGCAGGAGCCGGTCCGTCTCAGTCAGGTTGAGGAAAACGACGACGAAAACGACAACCAGAGACAGTGAGACAGCGAGAGGGACGATTCTTCGCCTCAACTCGCCTACCTCTCAACGAAGCTAACTTGTGCTTCTGTACCCCGGCGGGCAGTCACCTGGTATGGAACGCACCTCAATTCGGTGAGTTCCACGGTGAATTCCAACTCCTGCATCAGTCCAGCGAATTCACAGCAGCCATCGGCTTCGGTCGTACTGGGGCCCGAGCGCCAGCCTTCGAGAGAGACCTCGACCGCCGTGCCAGCCACTGCCTCTCCATCGGCGTTCACCACGCACACCCTGATGCGCATCGCCGTAGGATCGGCCTCGACATGGCCCAGGAACTGCCCAACGAAGGTACCTTCATCTATAAGAGCAACGCCGGTCGTCGTGGCCGCGATCGCCGCAGTGGGCACAGCGGACGCCACCGCCGACGGTGTAGCATCAGCAATGGCCTGCACGCACAGACTTAGGGCCTCGGCGTGCGCCGCCGACGCAGCTTCAGAAGGCATCACCCGCATGGCTTCCGCATACTGGCTTTCAGCCATACACGAGGCTCCCTGTCCGTAATATACTTCTCCCAGACTGAGCAGTGCGTCGTGCAGTCTGCGCTCCACGTCGAGGAAGCTGGGGTTCAACTCGTACAACTCCCGGAGAGTTCTCACGACCCTCTCCCAGTCCATGCCCCAGTGGGTAAGGCCGTCCATGTACAGAGAAATCCACTGGTGGAGTTCTGCAGTGTCCGGGTCGTTGGGGTTCAGTTCCAGCGCTCTGTCGAGGAGTGACGCCGCGTCCTCCAATTCGCCAGCCTCTAGCATCATCGTGCTCTGACGACGATACGCGTCGAAGAGCATAGGTTCCACCTCCTGAGCCCGATACTCGGGGTCCACGCGCCGCAACTGCTCCAACCTCACAATAGCCTCCCCCCACTCCCCTTGCGAGTACATGGTCCGGGCCTCTCCATAGAGGTTGAGCAGAGCCTCACTAGACACTCCCCCCGCTGTCACGGCCTCCTGGCCCAGAAACGCCTGCAGGAGGCCAAGTTGCTCCAGCGCCTCTGCGTTGTCGGGCGCCAGTCGCACCGCCTCCTCGAACTCGGCCAGGGCCAGAAGGTAGTTGCTCTCCCCCAGATGGGTCATGCCCCGCACATAGTACTCCTGGCTCAGCTCTCGGCCCCTCTGGCGACGGATCTCAAGCCCGTGTTCGGTACCCATCAGGCCCAGGACAAGGGTCGCGGAAAGCAAGGCAGACGCCAGAAGGGCCAGGGCCACGTACCACAGGAGACCCGGAGAGTTGCTTTTCCCACCCGTCCTGTCCAGGTCGATAGAATCTCGTCCGGAACGGTGCCTTCTGCCCATGCCGAACCCACAGACAGGGCAGACGAGGGAACCCTCTGCCACGCTGGTATCACAGTAGGGACAACGCACCCGCTCCTCCGAGGGAAAGCGTGCTGCGGCCAGGCCCGAATCTGGGAGGACAAGTCGCAGGGTGGAGATCCTTAGGGAAGGGAGAAGCGAGCGGCGTCGCGCCGAGGCGCCGCAGAATGTTGAGACCCGTCATGCCAGGCCCGGCTCTCAACTCGCCCACGAGGGATCGAAGAAGAAACGCAGAATCACGAGCCATCACTACCAAGCCCACAGGCCCTGGCACCCTTCATGTTCGCCCATACGAGCGACCATCATACCATGCTTGGCGGCACCCGTCAAACCCCAAGACGCGGTTGCCGACGCGCCAGACCAGCAGTGGACAAACAACCCTCTCAGGAAGCTCCCTCTTCCGTTTCGAACAGGGCCATCACCTCGGTTATGGAATCCAACATCACATCCGGCTCGATGCCGCCCCGAAGCTCCCTCTCGTCGAACTCCCCAGTCCTCAACAACACCGACCTGATGCCGAAGGCCTTCGCACCAACCATATCCGTGGAGACCTTGTCGCCCACCATGACTACTTCACTCTTCTCCAGTCCCATCGTCTTCAGAGCCAGATCGAATACGTATGAACTGGGTTTGCCTAGGTATACCGCCTCCACCCCGGCTGCTCGCTCCAACATCCCCACCCAGGAGCCAACGTGCAGTTCTGGTTCCCCCAGGCTCCTGTCAACAAGCTCCCCCTGCATACCGATCAACTTCGCCCCGTTGAGCAGCAGCCGCAAGGCCTTGTTGAGATGATCGAAGTCGAACTTGCTCCGATTGTCCCCGATGACGATGTACTCAGGGTCGTCGCTGTCTTGCAGGAAATCCTGGAACTCATCCAGCCCTTCCCTCTCCAGCATCACCCAGCAAGAACGAGGGCTCAGCCCTCGAAGATACACCGCCGTGGCGTGCAAGGCCGTGATCACTTCCTCATCGAGGATCCGGAAACCCGCCCTCCTCAGCCTCTCAGCACATGAGTGGCGGCTTTTCAGCGTGCTGTTGGTCAAAAATCTCAGCACCATTCCCCTTTGCCGGAGCGCATTGATGGTGTCCACAGCTCCGGCGCAGACTTCCCCGTGCCACTCCAGGACGCCATCGACATCAAAGATCATGCCTTTGACTTGGGTTGGCATCAAGGCTCACCTCCAAGGTGGACCCGCGGCTGTCCGTTCACCCGCGCCGCTCGCAGCAAGCCTGGGGGCAAACGGCCTCTTGCTCTTGTCCCTGATCGAGACCGATCTCTGCTCATCGGCCCCTTGCTTCGGCTGACCGGCGTCCCCTTCTGCGCACCAGCCACACCACCAGCAGGATGAAGAGGACTCCCAGAGGAACAGAACAGGCCAGCAGACAAAGCACGGAGGCTACGACCACGCGATAGTCGTCAATCAGACTACCACCCTCGACCGCTCCGCCGCCCTGATCCCCGAGGCATTCGACGTTTTCCGCCCAATCGTAGTAGGGGCAGTCTGCTCCGTACTTCTCCCAGCCTCTGGGGAGGGCCGGGCATGCACCGATGTCCTCCACAAACGCGCACTGCTCGGCTGCTTCGTTGATGACCACGTCCTCACAATCACCTGGTGCTCCACTGTGACCCTCAGTGCAACAGAACGTGACCTTATGGGCTGTGCATGTAGCGACGATCTCTACTTGGGCATAGCCGGCGGGGCATTCAGCCTCCCACAACGCTCCCAGAATCTCCCAGCCTGTGGGAGGAGAGCAGCTGACGCACTCATCCCCACCCGAAAACTCGGCACACTGCTTGCTCTCGTGGTTCACCGCCAGCTGAGGGGGCGCCGGTGCCGCAGCCGCTCGCTCGCTCGCCAAGCAGAACAGCATAATGAGCAACACCAGCAGTAGACTTGTCCTGACTCTCATACTCACTTTCCACCCTCCTATCAGCTATGTGCGCTGCCCGCGCATGCGCACAGGGGGGACACCCCACAGATGCCTTCTTGCACTGCCACCTCAAGAGCGCCACACCGTGGCTGCTGGTCAACCGGCCTCGAAGGCCTGGACTGAGTGCGCGATCGCCCGGCCAACTCGAGCACGCTGCGTGCCGCCCTCCTGGAGAATGTAGCTGGCTTGCCGCTGCCCAATCCCTGAGCCCTCATGGACAGACCGAGCCAAGAGGCCGCGCCTTTGAGTCTGCCAGGCAGAGATTGTATGGCGAGACGCTCGACAAGTCTAGTCAGGGAGGCGGCAGACGAATCCGGCGGCGCAGCAGAAGTCCTCTTGACGGGGCTGGCGACACAGCCGGTCGGCCCGTATCGCTCTGGAGAACGCAACAAGCCGCTGTGCGGCGACAGCGGCTTGTGATTGATCATGGGCTAGGATCCTCAGCGCTGCTCCTTGAGCCTGGGCCTGAACTTGTACCCGCAGATTTGAATCAATCCGTCATCGGCACCTGCTCGTCGAATTGTGAGGTTGGCGGCAGGCGAGCCGTCCGCCTATGACTCCTCCAGCATCCTCGCGACACCGGCCTCATGCGTTCGCCGACCAGCTGTCACGTCAGCGGCGAATGCAGTTCAAAGGGCCTCGTACTCACGTCCGCCGAGCTTTCTCCACACCTTCCCTACCGGGATCAACACCGAGTCCGCTCTCCTCAACCTGTGTTCCTAGAGTCTTCTTCATGGTGAGCGATGTGCCCGTCGTTCCAACCGTTTGAAACCCCAGTCGTTCATACAGACGTAGTGCAGGGTTGTCCGCGTCCACACTAAGAGAGACGGCTTCATAATCGGGCGATGCAGCTTCGAGCAGCTTCGCCAGCAGTCTGGTGCCAATTCCCCTGCCCATGTACTCCTGCAGCACGGCGACTGAAAGCTCGGGCGTGACGTCGTCCACATACCCGAACCCTTTGCTGTCTCCCGTCAACAAGCGAATCCACGCCGCACCCAAAGGCTCCCTGCTTGCCGCGTTCTCGGCGAGAAAGCCGCTGTCGTCCGCGCGTCCCCAGTCACGAGCGTATCCGGCGAGCTGTGGATGGTAGACCACTTCCCGTTCGGGAGGCGCTGCCCCGTCCGGCACATAGATGGCATGGTAGAGCATCTCCCAGAGGACAGCCTCGTCTGACTGGAGAAGCGGCCGGATCAAACAATCCAGTTCACTGCGCACCAGCTTCCGGGGATCCTCAGCCGTGAGCTTGCTCGGCCTTTTTCCCAGCGAGCTAGGCTCGTCACAGGCGCGGCTGTCACTCTTGATCGCCACCCGACAACCTCTTGGTGGCCAGTCGCAGGGATACGGAAACGATCAGCCGATCCAGCAAACCGGGGGCAATCAACTTCAGCCAGAGGGACAGACCACCGGGCCACATCACCACCTGGCGTTTGCGCCGCCGAGCCGCCTCGAGAACGATTCGCGCACAGTGCTCGGCCGTCATCATTCTCTCGGTATAGATGGCTCTGCCGGCAGCCCCTTTGGGCTTTCCGTCCTTGTTCATGTAACGCTCGTGGAACTCCGTCACCACCCAGTAGGGGCAGATCACCGTAACACTTACGCCAGACTCTCGCAGTTCCAAACGCAGCGAATCGGAGAAGCCGATCAAGCCGAACTTGCTGGCCGCGTATGAGGTGTTGTATGGGATTGCCATCAGGCCCCCAAGGCTGGAAACGTTCACGATCCGCCCTCTGGTCTCCTTGAGATAAGGCAGCGCGTAGTAGCAGCAATACACCGCGCCGTAGAGGTTCACGTCTATGACTTGCCTAAAGAGGTCCAGATCAGGCAGATCTTCGAGCTTGGCGACGACATCTATGCCTGCGTTGTTGACGACTGCGTCAATACGGCCGTACGTATCTTTGGTGCGCTCTATCAGCCTCCGGCACTGGTCTTCATCGCTCACGTCGGTCGGCATCGCCGTGGCCCGGCCCCCGCGCTGCTCGCACTCCACCGCCAGTGAATCGAGGCGCTGAGCATCGCGGGCGGCAAGAGCCAACCACGCCCCCTCACCAGCCAGCCGGAGGGCCAGGGCCCTGCCAATCCCGCTGGAGGCACCGGTGACAATCACCGTCTTCTCCCTGAAGTCTTCTCCGCCCATGGTTCGTTTGCTCCGTCGACCTCACCACCGGGGCGGTGGTCCCCGGTGGTGTGACCTGTCGCTCCGCCGAAGACCGGCTCTCGGCGTCGCCATCCGAGCATCGCCGCCACCCCCGGCGACAACGCAACGATTCTATCACGAGAGGTCCCACACGTCCAATCGGGGGCAAGGATTACAGAAGGGAAGAGGACACAAGTGGCAAAACGTTGGAGGAAGCTCCGGGATAGGCAAAGGCACGGAGTGGGGGGGAATGAGGCGCAGAATGAATGCAAAGGCTACCACCGGACTGCCGCGCCTCCTCGAGTAGATCGGACCCTGGAGGCGGAGCCGAGAGGACTACTTGCCTAGGACCGCGATTCCCAGCAATCCGTACGACAGGGTGGCGGCAAGGAGGCAGACTCCAGCCGCATGATGGTCTCCACTGAAGAAGGGGAACAAAGCAGCAACCAGGCTCGCAACTCCGGTGACGACACCGCCTATCACTGCCACGCCCACCACTGTATCAATAGCTCGACTCTTACCGCTCACGACAATTCCTTCCTAGAGCAGAGAACAACGTGAAAGGCTGCCCCGCTACGAGCAAGGCAGCCATCTGCCTAAAGGATGCACCAATTCTAGAGATACGTCCAGACCCTACTCGAACGCAAAGAGGGCCCCCTGAGTGATGGGGATCGCATAAGCGCACTGCTCCAGCGTCAGGTACGTTCCATCCACCTGATCGACGCTGGCCCGGTACTGTCTCGCCTGTTCTTCTGACCAGAAGAAGATCGAGTTCCTTCAATAGGCGTCGATGATGTTCGGCGCGGAGAAGGTAGCCCAGTCAATTTGTGGCATAAACACCAGCGGCTGGGCGCCTTGATCGTCCGCTGATAGCTTCATATCGCTGTCCAATGTGATGCGCATCGGCCGGCCGCTGTGTGCGCACACGGTCTCGATGGTTACCGTCAGGTGTTCTTGTCGTAGTTGCCCCTGCACGAAGGGCGTCGCTATCGCATCTTCCGCTCAAGCGGCGTACAACCGCTCGCCGGAACTGAAGCTCAAGTGATGGGGCGTGGGTTCCACCGTGACCGGGTAGGCCCACGAAACCGCCCCTTGCTCGTTCCGGACCAGGAAGAACAGCTTTCTCTCCAACTCCTCCAGGATGGCCTCCACCTGTGCCTGAGGCAAGTGCAAGGCCGCGGAAATCTCTTCGGGTGCTATAGCCCTCCCCCTGAGCGGAAGTTCCCTCACCACTAAGTACCGCACCCGGTGGTGGTCTTCCGTCATGAAGCGGAGTCTGTCTCCGCTGCGAAGGGGAACCTGAGCCAGGTGCTGCTCCCACATTTCCCGAGGGATCTCCGAGATCTGGCGTCCCCGTCCAATAAGAATGAACTCACCCATGAATACAACTCCCTTCTGGCGTCAGCGGACTGCCCCACTCCACACTCCACCGCCGCGCGAGTGCAAAACAGAGCCATCGCCACAAGACCGACAACGGGCGTGAGCGAGCACGTAGAAGAGAAGCAGCCGACTGCGCACGGTCGTTGGACTGTTCATCGCCTTCCACCGAAGTAGTGCAAGAGAAACGCGAAGAAAGCCCGCCTAACCTGGGTCGCCTTCGTCCAATGATAGCGGAAGCCTTGCCAATGGGGCTTCATTCTCCTCCACCGCAAGGTGACCTCAACCACAAGTGCACCAACGCCAACGAAGGACCCCAGGTCCGCGAAGTTCGCACTGGGGAACCGAAGCACCTGGATGAAATCTGTGGTGTATGGCATGAACAAGTCATCCAGTACGTTCCCGAGGGTCCCAGCCGAGATGCCTATCAAGGCAACCGACGCCCACCCACTTGCTCGTCCGGACCGTTTGTAGAACTCGTACACAGGAAATGCCATCACAAAGATGAACAGGCGCAACAGCAGGAACGGGGACTTGACCCATTCAGGGAGGACCGGCACAAACCACGAAAAGCCGCGGTAGTTTGGAACGAAGGTCACAGACAGAATGTCACCAAGGAGAGGAAGACTGCTTCCCGGGGAAAGCGCAGTTCGTACGATAGCTTTAGATACCTGATCAATACCCACCATAAGGCAGGTCAACCCTGCCCATCGCAGAAGGTCTTTACGCTCGTGCCCGCGCTGCAACGGCTCTTCTTCTGCTTGCATCCTTGTCGGTGCTGGAGCGTCCAGCGGCCTGCCACCGCTTCTAGGCGCCTTGCGGCTTCCGGGTCTTCGCCTGGTACTCGTCAAGCCTCTTTAGATCGGCCAGCCACTCAAGATGACGCTCCGGAATGGCTTCCACCGTCGTCCGATCGAAGATGAACCTGTATGTGTCGAGTGTTTGCCCTTGTGCAAGTGGCTCGTCGGCACAGCAGTCTTCAACCACAGCCGTCAAGAAGCCGTTCTGAGCCGCTGAAGCAGTGGTGAAGAGCACACAGGTGGAGGTGACCAATCCAGCCGTGAGCACGAACCGTTTGCCCTGCCGCCGTAGATACTCCAGAAGCGAGGTGTTCTGGAAGCCGTCGAAGGTCTGCTTGACAAAAACGGCTTCACCAGGTTCCTCGAGAGCGAAGGGCAAGGTCTCTATGCCAGGTGTTCCCTCTACACAGGGGATACTTCCGCGAAGTTTGTACTTCACCATCCAATCAGACATGTCTCGCTTGAAGCTAGCGCGAAGGTGGACGATCTGTATGCCCTCGGTCCGGCACAATTCCAGCAGTCTGGCAACGTTGGAAGGGAAATGGGGATAGCTCTCTGCCGTTTCCTTTTCCCAGAAGTCCTGCTGCACATCGATGAGGAGCAGGGCGAACTTCCCCCAATCACGCTCAGTACTTACCATTGAGACGTCTCCTATTGGCTGTGTGCGCGACCGTCTCCTCGCTGCAGGTGCTGAACGACTCACCGTCGTCGAGCCGGAGAAGGCCCCTACTCCAGCGCGTCGTTGTACCTGCGCCTCAGCTCTTCCTGTGAGATCAGCGGGCGGCTCACCATGTCCAGGGTCTCCTGCTTCATGCTGCCCTCTTTGACCAGCTCATAGCCTGCTCTTCTCGCCGCTTCCTGAACGGCTTTGCCTTCAACGGTCAGCTCCCCAGCCTCCTTCATCAGGTAGGCATGGGGCCTCAGCACTGCGCCAGCGAACTCCACGCTGGCGTCTTCGGCGAGCTCTCGAGCGATGCGCACCACCGTGTCGAAATTGCCCATCTCCCACCACCCGCTGCTGGAGACGAGCACGATCTTGTTGATGACGACGTCTTCGTGGAACCTGGCCCTGGTGCGTCCATCCCGAGTCTCCAGAGCCGGGTCAATCAGGGGGCAGAGCCTATTAATAAGGTTCTGCATTTCGCCTGGCAGGGGGATATACACGGGAGTGGCCAGGACCAGGATCTCCGCCTCCCTCAGCCTCGGATAGAGGTCCTGCATGTCGTCCTCGATGTAGCATTCCCCAGGCTTCTCGTTCCAGCAGGAGAACTCACCGGTGCAGGGCTCCACATCCAGACGGCTGGCGTAGAACAGTTCCACCTCAGCTCCGGCTTCCTTCATACCCTGGAGAAAAGGGGCGAGGACCAGGAACGTATTCCCCTTCTCCATTCGTGGGCTCCCGTTGATGGCAACTACCTTGCTCATCTTTCCCTCCTTCGAGAGACGCGTTCAGCCGACCAACTCGAACGGACGGACAGCATCTTGGTGCTGCCCTAGGGCATCCGCCGACCCTTACGAGCCAGGAAGTCAACGGCCAACAGGACCCGACAGCTTCTCGGACGCGCTAGTACTCTACCCGACCGGGAAAAGCGCGCCCTGCGCGATGGCATGCGCTGGGGAGCTATCGGGCCTGATCGGCGCTTCGCCACCAGATAACGGTGCAAACCAGTCCTGCCAGAAAGGTCAACACCACTACCACGTAACTATGTGCTCCAATCTGCTCAGCGCGCTGCCCATACATCATACTGAACATTAGACTAAACAGCCCCGGCACGGACCACGGAAACCAGTCACCCCAACCCATCAAGCCTGCGACTTGGGCCAGGCCCAGCGTCAAAACGGCCCAACCAAGTGGAGGTATGTAGCCGCGTCCCGCGCTGGCAAAAAAAGCGACAAAGGGCATGAGCATGAAGTTCAGCAGGGCAGTGATCACCAGGGACCAGAATGATGTCCATGCCAACTCGAGAGACCAATCTGGCATGCCAACGGCCGCTCCAACACCAAGACCCGTCACGAAGATCACGAGGGTGAGTCCCAGTATCCAAAGCGCAGTCAACGCGAACTTGGCGGCCACAATGGTCCAGCGCGGCGTGGGAAGTGCCAGCAGCTCTTTGGCGGTGTGATCGGAAAACTCACGTCCAAAGACCCAGGCCGTGATGAACGCAAAGAGCAATGCTCCCATGACACCAGTGCCCAGCGTAAGGAAATCGAAGTACGTTGGCCAATCAGCCACCCCCGCCGTAAGAAGCTGTGCTTTTGCGCCGATCAATCCCATGGCCCGCGCTCGCTCGGGATCTTTCATGATAACCATGAATAGTCCGCCTATGATGGGAAAGATCGAGAATCCGGCGGCTGTCCCCAGAGGCACTTTGGAGCGGCGCGCCTTGAGCGTCTCGGCCCAAAAAGCGGACAGAAAAGCGTTCATTACTTCCCTCCGGTCAATCGCAGGAAATGATCTTCAAGCTCTTCTTGTTCCACTGCCAGCCTAGTTGGAGGCGTCCCAGCGCTCACTAGAAGTGTTGCCACGTTTTCAGGCGCGTTGATGGCTCGCGGTTCGTTCAAGACGATCATGCCTTCGCGCGCTTTCACGACAAACCCAGCTCTGGCCAACGCGCTCTGCGCGCCTTCAAGATCGCGCGCTTCGATTTCCAATCTGGGTGACCGCAACTCTTCTAGTCTTTTCGCATCGAGTTCTTCGATCAAACGACCTTGGTGGATGATGCCGATGCGCGTAGCGAGCCGGTCCACTTCCGTAAGGATGTGGCTGGACATGAACACGGTCACGCCTTTCTCACTGGCGAGGCCCGCCAGTAGTTCACGGATCTCAACCACGCCCGCGGGGTCGAGTCCCTTGGCGGGTTCGTCGAGGATGAGCAACTCCGGTTCGTGCAACAACGCGCGCGCCAGCCCCAGGCGTTGGAGGTTGCCTGTGGAGAGCGCGCCGGCTTTGCGGTCCGCGTAGGAGGCGAGACCAAGACGCTCCATCGCGCGCGAGGTGACGTTCTTGTCTGTGATGAAATGCAGGCGACGGGCGATCTCGAGATTCTCACGCACGGTCAGTTCAGGATAGGCCGCGGGCGACTCGACCAGGTGTCCGACTTCGCTCCACGGCCCGCGCCCGTTTGGACCAACCGCTCGACCCAGCACTTTGACCGCCCCCGCGCTGGGGCGGATCATGCCCAACAGCGCACGGATGGTGGTCGTCTTGCCCGCGCCGTTCAGGCCGAGGAAGCCATAGATCTCGCCACGCCTTACGCGCAGACTGACCGAGTCCACGGCGCGCACTTCACCATACCATTTCGACAGTCCATCGGTCTCGATCGCAAGATTCATGTTGCACCCTCTGGGCTGTAACGAGCGACAAGATCTGCCAGAATGTCCGTGCACTCCATGCAGGCGTCTCCACCGAGGTCGAAGCGATGAATCCCAAGAAAAGAACGGACTCTCGATCAGGTTGGTCACCACTCCCGCGGGGACTTGGAACGTGATGCCGTGGCGATCGAAGTTCTTGATGAGGTTGTTGACGAATACCTGATCCTGATCGACATGTGCCCGCACGCGTTCGGAAGGTGGTTTGTGCACCAGATAGTCAGAATCCGACTTGCCCTAGTTCTTCAGGCAAGATGACCCTCAGCGCTGGTCCTTCAGCCTGGGCCGGAACTTGTATCCGTAGACGATCATGCCGCTCTCACCGAAATCCCTCAACCGCCGCGTCACCATCTCCACCGGCATGCCCATCTGGACCTCATCCGGTTCGACGTCCGTCAGCTGAGCAGCGACCAGGGGACCCTCGTCCAGCCGCACCAGCGCCGCCGAATAGGGCGCAAAACCCTCGTAGCCAGCGGGAGCGTCGTATACGGTGGTGTACGAATAGATCCTGCCCTCCCCCTGGAACTGGTGCAGTTCCATGTTGTGGGAATGGCACTGTGGGCATACCAGACGTCGTGGGAGCATCTTGGCTCCACAATCCTGGCATTGCATGCCTGTCAATCGATACCGCTGATCCTGTAGACGCCAGTGTTTGGCCAGACTCATGCTGAGATCTCCGTATCAGGGATGTGTTACGTTTGTTGGCGCGATGCCGCCAGCGCCACGAGCAAGGCCGAGAGCGACTGAGTGGTGGTCGCAGGGCCCCTGGTCTCTCCAGCGCCTGCTAGTGGGGAGACTTGAGGATATGGGTGACCGCCGTGCCCCCTGTTCCGCCGATGCTCTGGGCCATACCCAGCCGGGCCTCCACCTGGTTGGCTCCGGCCTCGCTTCGCAACTGCTGGACAAGCTCCACGATCTGATAGACTCCGCTGGCGCCCAGGGGATAGCCCCTGGCCTTCAAGCCTCCCATGGTAGAGATGGGAATGCGCCCCTCCAGCGTGATCTCACCTTCCATGGCCAGGCGCACGCCCTGACCCTCGCCCGCGAAACCGCAGGCCTCCAGGGAAAGCGCCGCCAGAATGGCGAAGGCGTCGTGTAGCTCGAAGATGCCGATCTGCTCCGGGCCCACGCCAGCCTGGGCGTAGGCCTTCTGGGCTGATTGGTGCGCGGCTCGGAGAAAGAGGGGGTTCGGTCGATCGTGGAGAGCAACCGCATCCGTCGCCAACGCCGAGCCGATGATCTCCACGGACGAACGGGCCTTATCCCCGGCGACGTCCTCTGAACAGAGGATCACAGTGGCGGCGCCGTCGGCGGCTGGCGCGGAATCCAGCAAACTGATGGGATCGGCGACGAGCTTGGCCCTCTCGAAGGCCTCGACACTAATGGGGCGCCGATACATGGCACAGGGGTTGTGGACGCCGTTGCGGTGGGCATTCACCGAGAAGTGGGCGAAATCGCTGCGCTCCAGATCGAAATCGTGCATGTATCTGCGCATCAGAAGCGCATGGAGCGCCACCAGAGAGAGGCCGTGGATCGCCTCGTACTCCTCATCGGTAGACGTGACCAGGGCCTCCTCCACCACAGGCCCTGGCAGGTCAGACATCTTCTCCACACCGGTGACGATCACCGTATCGTGCACTCCGCTGGCCACCGCGAGGTATCCTAAACGAACGGCGGCACCACCCGAAGCACCTGCCGCTTCGACGCGCACCGCCTCCGTACCTGTCAGGCCGGCGAAGTCCGCGACCAGCGCCGCCACCTGCTCTTGCCCGGTTAACTCTCCCGACAGAGCGTTCCCCACGTAGAGGGCATCGGCTTTGTCAATGGCCGCCTGTTCCAAGGCCTGGAGCGTGGAGTCAGCAGCGAGGTCCCGCGCTGAGCGGTCCCAGTGCTCCTGGACTGGCGTCTGTCCGATGCCCACCACGTACACTTTGCGCAAGCTTAGAGAGACCTCCTTTGGCTCGCTTCTCGTGAAGACCAGGCCGTTCCCAGGCCTAGTACATCACGAGTTTGCCCCGTTGCCTTGCGTAGCGGGCGTAGTCGATCTGCCTGCGGCGACGGACGTAGTCGCTGACCAGGGGAATCGGGTTTCTCCCTCGCGTTATCTGCTCGGTGGTCACAAAGGAGAAGGCGTCGCTACCAGCGCCCGAGCCGTAAGAGGCCAGCAGAATCCTCTCTCCCGGATCAGCCTTGTCGAGAATAGCAGCTAGGCCAATGCCCGAAGAGGCAGCATAGGTGTTGCCTACATAGGGCACCAGGAGGCCGTCCCTGTACTGCTCCTCCTCGAAGCCCAGTCGCTCCGCCACCCTGACGGGGAACTTGCTGTTGGGCTGATGGAAGACCACCTTGTCGTAGTCCTCCGGACCGTAGCCCAGTTCGTCCATCAGTTGGCGAGCTGCCATCATCGTATGTGTGAAATAGGCTGGCTCGCCCGTGAACCTGTTGCCGTGTGTGGGGTACTGCTGATTCGGCCGGCGGAAGAAGTCCGGCGTGTCGGTCACGTAAGAGTGAGACCCCTCGAGATAGGCCATACTCTCTTCCTGAGGCCCCACAATGAAGGCGGCGCCTCCCGCAGCGGCGGTATACTCCAGCTGATCGCCAGGCCTACCCTGTGCGGTATCCGCACCGATGGCCATGGCGTAGTCGGCCATACCCGAGCCCACGAGGCCGATGGCCGCCTGCATGGCCTCCGTCCCCGCCTTGCAGGCGAACTCCCAATCGGCAGCGGTCGTGTGGGGCGTGGCCCCGACCGCCTCCGCCACAATGGTGGCCGTGGGCTTGACAGAGTAGGGTTTCGATTCGCTGCCCAGCCATATCGCCGATAGCTTCGAGCCATCAAGGTTTGCCTTGCGCAGAGCGTTCCTGGCAGCCTCAATGGCGATAGTCGTGGTGTCCTCGTCCAGACCAGGGACCGCCTTCTCCTCCAGGTGAAGATTGTCTTCCCCCATCTTCCACACACGGGAGATCTCCTCGGCGCTGATCCTGTAGCGCGGCAGGTAGGCCCCATAGCCCACGATCCCTACGTCTCTAAGCGGTTTCATCATGATAGACTGTATCCTCCTCAGTCCAGAGTATCCCTAAGACATCTCCCGGACCAGCTCTTCTGCCTTGTCCAGTCGAATGGTTCCCTCGTCCACCATGCGGCCAGCCACGCGGTCCACTAACTCTCCGGCCGCTCCGGCAGCCATGGCCACGCTTCGGGCGTGTAGTTCCATGTGGCCGCGTTGGATCCCCTCGGTGGCCAGGGCACGTAGCGCGGCCAGATTCTGGGCCAGTCCCACGGAGACTATAACCTCAGCGAGTTCGCGTGCCGAGGTCACCGCCAGGACCTTCAGAGCCACTCGGGCTGCGGGGTGGACCTTGGTGGCACCACCGACGATGCCCACAGCCAGGGGCAGTTCTAAGGTGCCGACCAGGTTACCCTCGGCGTCCGTCTCCCAGGTGCTCAACGATCCATAGTGGCCGAACCGGGCGGCGTACGCATGGGCCCCCGCCTCAACGGCTCGCCAATCATTTCCCGTGGCCATGAGCACCGCATCAATCCCATTCATGATCCCCTTGTTGTGAGTGGCAGCCCGATAGGGATCAACCTCCGCCAGGGCATAGGACTTGACGATCCGCCTTGCCGCCTCAGGGCCAGACACGCCATCGGTGGTTAGCGCCTGGGCCGGCACAACAGCCCTGGCTCGAGCCACCCGCTTGTCGGCCAGATTGGACAGGATACGCAGCAGCACCTGCCCCCCCGTTATCTCCTCTACCAGAGGGGCCAGAGCCTCGACTGCCGTATTGATGGAGTTCGCGCCCATGGCATCCCGACAGTCGTATATCAGATGCACCACCAGCATGGGACCCGCCAGGGTGTCAGGAAACGCCCGAACCACCAGGTCTCGGGCACCGCCGCCGAGCTCCACCAGCATGGGATCCTGTTCGTTGGCGACCGACAGCAACACCCGTCGCGCGGCCAGCAGCTTGTCACCTGCTTCGTCAGGATCGACAAGTCCGAGCACCTGGATCTGGCCAATCATCAGCGAATCCGAGGCCTCGGCAGCGAACCCTCCTCCCTCACGAACAAGCTTCGCGGCGTGACTGGCCGCGGCTACCACCGACGGCTCTTCTATGGCCATGGGAACCAGACGATCCCGGCCGTTGACTTGGAAATTCACCGCGATCCCCAACGGCAGACCGAAGATGCCAACCACGTTCTCGCTCATCCTGTCTGCCTGGGCCACGTCCAGTCCCATAGATCCGCTCAGCACAGCGGCCTCCTCCTCGGTCAGACCGGCCCGCAGCTGGATTTCCCGCAGACGCTCCACAGGATTCAGCTTGTAGAACCCCGGAATTCGCGAAAGGATACCCGCTTCCATCCTGTCCATCCCTACACTACAGATCTAATCCGAAGAACACAAAAACGCATCCACGACTTCCCGAGTCGTGGACTCGTTTTGCACTTCATGATAACACGCGTACACTGTCAAAACCTACCAGATTGCCTCCGTGCTCCCCCTGGCCCTCCACTGACGGCGGCCACAGCCACATGCTCGAGGGCGCGCAGCACGGTCAGCAATCGCCCACGGAAACCGGCGGACGGCGTGCGTTTGGTTTTCTGCTGCCCACCCGCCGCATACCACCCTACTCCGCATCGCCTCGAGCAGCCGATTGACACACACGGCTCACCCCTCTATACTACAAGCGGTCCAGTAGGTCTTGGCTGGGACAGCCGCCGAGGAGGTCAAACCATGATTGATTTCTCGCTCACCGACGAACAACGAGCTCTGAGAGAACTGGCCAGGGAGTTCGCTCGGAACGAGATTGCACCGTTTGCGGGCGAGCACGACCGGGAGTCCAGACATCCCACCGAGATCATCCAGAAGGCCCACAAGGTTGGACTCATGAACATGACCGTCCCCGAGGAGCACGGTGGAGCGGGTCTGGGGATGCTGGAAACGTGCCTGGTCAGCGAAGAGCTGAGCGCGGCCTGTTCGGGCATCAGCACGGCCATACTGGCCAACACGCTGGCATTGACCCCTCTCCTGCTTTCCGGCTCGCCGGCGCAGCTGGAAGAGTATGTGAAGCCACTCTGCGCTGGTCCCCATCTGGCAGCTCTCTGCATGACCGAGCCGCAGGCTGGCTCCGACGTGGGCGCGATAGGGACCACTGCCAGGCTAGAGGGTGACGGCTATATCATCAGCGGTACGAAGACGCTCATCGACAACGGAGGCGTGGCCCAGCTGTACTGTGTCTTCGTTTCCACCGATCCGCAGCAAGGCGTCAGGGGCATCTCGGCCTTCGTGGTCCCCGCCGGCCTGCCTGGCCTCACCGTCGGAAAACGCGAGGAGAAGATGGGTCAGCGGGCCATCAACACCAGCGAGGTTCGCTTCGAAGAAGTCAGCGTGCCCGCCCAGCACAGGCTGGGCCAGGAAGGAGAGGGGTTCGGGATATTTCTGCGAACCCTCGATCGGAACAAGCCCTGGATCGCTGCGGCAGCCGTGGGCGTCGCCCGCGCAGCCCTGGACGAGGCGACGAGATACTCGCAGCAGAGAGAGCAGTTCGGCCGGCCCATAGCGTCCTTCCAGGCCATCCAGTTCAAGCTGGCCGACATGGCCATCAAGATCGAGGGGGCGCGTCTCCTGACCTGGCAAGCAGCCTGGCTGGTGGACCAGGGCCTCAGCCACGCTTCTTCATCGGCCATAGCCAAGTGCTACGCGTCGGACATGGCCATGGAAGTGACCATCGATGCCGTGCAAGTCCTCGGGGGCTACGGCTACATCAAGGAATACCCGGTGGAGAAACTGATGCGCGATGCCAAAGCTTTCCAGATCTACATGGGCACCAACGAGATACAGCGTCATCTCATCGCACAAGCTCTTCTCCACTGACAGGGTAGGTCTTTTCGCCCTGTGCTCATCTAGACAGTAAAGCGCCCAGTCAACTGGGCGCTCAACGTGTGCGCGGAGGAAGAGGGAGGTCGAGTTGTGTCACGTCGACCGCTTGGGCTTCTCCCTCGCCACCTCGAACCGGTAGCCCACGCCTCTCACTGTTCGGATGAGGGCCGGCTCGTGGGGATGCTCCTCTACCTTCCTCCTAAGTGTACATATGTGGACATCCAAGGTTCTCGTGTCCCCCAGGTAGTCGGTATCCCAGATCTCCTTCATCAACCTCTTGCGCGTAAGCACCTCACCGTTGTTCCTGACGAGGATCTCCAACAGGGCGCACTCTTTGATCGTCAGGTGAGAGGACACCCCTTTTCTTATGACGCGCCGCTCCGCAAGATCCAAGGTCAGAGTCCCGGCACGGAGCCGTTGACCCGCTTTGTTCTTCTTGCTCGACGAAGAAGCCTTTCTCGCCATTGCCGCGTGGCCCCCTCACCAGGTAAAGTAAGAGACACGTGCCAGCGATATGCAACTCCAGAAGCTAGTGGGGACAGAACCTCCACGTGAGAGGCGACTCCCATCAAGCACGCCCGGCTCACATACTAGCGACATTGGCGCGAGGTTACCAAGGAAGGAAATGGACGACCAAAGGTCAACCGGGAACCGAACCAACAGAAGTATACAACCAACCCGAGAAAGTGTCAAACCCCGGCACCTGCCGCAGGCCCCAGTCTCACGCCTCCACGCTCAGGTAACTCGCGGAACACGAGCCAGAATCTCGGACACTACTTCGTAGTTGATAGTGTCCAGCCGCCTGGCCACTTCCCCCACAGTGATGCGATCACCACCTTGCTCTCCGATAAGCGTGACCTCATCACCCTCTCTGACTCCACGAATGTGGGTGACATCGATCAAGCTCTGGTCCATGCATACGACTCCCACGACAGGGGCTCTCTGCCCCTTCACCAGCACCTCGCCCCAATGGCGTGGCCCGCGCCGGAAGCCATCGGCATACCCAACGGGGATCACTGCTATCCTGGTCTCTCCAGTGGTCTGATACGTGCATCCATAGCTGACGTAGCTGCCCGGAGGCAGTTCCTTAACCTGAGCTACCTGAGTCTTGAAGGATAGAGCCGGCTCGAACCCAGCCGGGCAAGGTACATCGCCGGAGGGGTCCAGACCATAGATGGCGATACCAGGGCGCACCATGTTGAAGTGCGATTGAGGGAAGGCGAATACCGCTGCGCTGTTGGCGGCGTGCACATACTTCATCCGGATGCCCTCGCCCTCCAGATCTTGTAGCACGCGTCGGAATGTATCCAGTTGCTCAAGGGTGTACTCCCGCCCCCAGCCGGGCACGCCGCGGGCGTCGGGCAGGTCTGCAACAGCAAGATGGGTAAAGATGCCCTCCACAACCAGGCCAGGGAGATCCACTATCTGCCGCAAGAAGGGGAGAACCTGGTGGGGCAAGAGACCGAGTCGGCCCATCCCAGTATCCACCTTCACGTGCACCGGGACCTCGGACTTCAAGTCGACGGCGGCTCGCGACAACGCCCTCGCTACGTCGATGGAGAACACCGTCGCTGCGACTCCGCTCAGCACAGCCTCTCGCGCTTGCCAGGCAGGTGTATACCCCAGGATCAGAATGGGGGCAGTGATGTCCGCTCTGCGCAGAGTCACAGCTTCGTTCAGACAGGCCACGCCGAGCATGTCCACGCCATTGGAGAGGGCGGTCTGGGCCACCTTGATCGCGCCGTGTCCATAGGCATCGGCCTTCAGGCTGGCCATGATGCCCACTCCCTCTCCCACCAGCCTCTTGAGCTGGCGCACATTGTTGGCTATGGCTCCCAGATCGATCTCGATCCAGGTGGGACGATCCGGTCGAATCACGTAGATCTGCTTCCAGGCTGCACTCTGTCGGACTAGCAGATCTTCAGCCGCCGTGTGATCGGCGAGCAATCTCTCAGTGACCTCTTCCATTCGAGCCTCGACGTCTCCCTTCACCAGGACAACGTCTCCGGGCCGAATCTCGTCGGCTATGCTGCGGACTGCATCGTCCGCCCTGTACGTCACGAACACCCGGTCGCGGTCGAGCCCTGCCCTCTGAGCCTCGCTGGCTATGAGCCGAGCCCTCTCACCCTTGGTCACCAGATAGTCCACCACTTCCGCTGCGCGACGGCCCACCTCTCGATGGCCCTCCTCCTCGTAGGCACCCAGTCGCCACATGTCCCCCAGAATGGCGATCTTCCTCCCACCCTCCAGTTCTTCGAGGGCGCCCAGGGCAGCCATGGTGGACGCAGGGCTGGCGCTGAAGGTGTCATCTAGCAGAAGAGAGTTGTTGATCCCAGGGAGTGGATTCAGGCGACCCCTGAGGGGCCGCAGGGACTCCAGCGCCGCCAGGATGTCCTGCCAGTCCATGTCATAGACCACTCCCACCGCAGCGGCGGCCAAAGCAGTGTACACGCTGTGCCTGCCCAGGAGAGGAACTCTCGCCTCGAACCCAGCCCCTTCATGGTGCACCCGAAACCGGATCCCGTCGGCGCTGGTCTTCACATCGGTGGCGCGAATATCGGCCCCCTCTTCAGTGCCATAGGTGACCACGCGGGCCTTGCTCCTGCGCTTCATGGCGCGAACTCGGGCATCGTCGTAGTTCAGAATCGCGCAGCCGCTCGTCGGCAGGGCTTCGACGAGTTTGGCCTTCTCCTCGGCGATATTGTCCAGGGAACCAAGGTACTCCAAATGGGTGTGATCCACCGAAGTCACCACGCCGAGACGAGGCGTCGTCATGCGGCTGAGATACTCGATCTCGCCAAAGCTGTCGCAGGCCATCTCCAGAACCGCCTTCTGGTGCTCCGGAAGCAGGCGCCCCAGAGCGATAGGCAATCCATAGCGACCATTGTAGTTCCCATAGTTCTTGAAAACTGTGAATGCTCTGCCCAGGACAGCAGCAACGGCTTCCTTGGTACTGGTCTTGCCGGTACTGCCTGTGACCCCGACTACCTCAACTCTGGATCTGCTGAGGACGTATCGCGCCCACTCGGCGATGGCCTCCCTCGTGTCGGGCACCTGTACACAGGTCGCACCATACCGGGACAGGTCTCGTCCCGTCTCGCACAGCACACCAGCGGCCCCGCCGCGACACGCCTCGTCGATGTAGTCATGCCCGTCAGCCTTCTCGGTCTTGACCGCCAGGAAGAGGTCCCCCGCTCTCACGATGCGCGAGTCATAGCAGAAGTCGGTGAACTCCTGGGCGAAGACTCGCCCAAGCACCACGCTCTGAGTGGCATCGAGGATGTCTTGGAGATGAATCATGGATCGTTCTGAGACAGGCGGGCGCCTTGAGAACACGGGCTAGCGGTAGATCACCCGCTCAGCTGCCCCTGCTGGCCCGCCAGTACAGCAATGCTCCAACGATGACCAGTACCGCGCCCACTGCGCTACCAGCGAGCTGTATGTAGCCAAAAACCAGGGGATTGGCCCCGACCCCCATGATGTCGGCCAGCGCCGATGCGAGCAGGGTCACAATGCCCACCACAAGTATGACAATGGCCAAACCCTTGTTCCTTGACATAGTAGCCTCCCCGTTGTTGGTGCCAGATTCTAGCACGACGCCACTGGACCAGCAATGTCAGGTGGATCGACCTCTGAGGTTTGACAAGGCAAGTGCCCTATGCTAGACTTGGCAGAGCCTGGGTGCCGCACTGGAGCGGCAAGGTTGGCGCACAGGACTTGGTCAAGAGAGAGGTCAGCGAACATGGCAGAGGCGACGATAGGTGTCATTGGCGGCAGCGGTCTGTACGAGATCGAGGGTCTCACAGACATCGAAGAGCACGACATCTCCACACCCTTTGGGAAACCCAGCGATCCCATAGTGGTGGGCACCCTCGAGGGAAAACGTGTGGCGTTCTTGCCTCGCCACGGCCGCGGTCACCGTATCCTACCTGGCGAAGTCAACGTACGCGCCAATATCTACGCCCTCAAGTCGATGGGCGTGGAGCGTATCATCGCAGTCAATGCCTGTGGGAGCATGATAGAGGAGATCGCACCCTCTGACATAGTAATACCCGACCAGATCATCGATCGCACCAAAGGGCGCGCCAGCACTTTCTTCGGCAATGGGCTCGCGGTCCACGTTTCCTTTGCCGAGCCTTTCTGCCCACAGCTAAGCACTGTCCTGTACGAGGCCGCTAAGAAGACCGGAGCCAAGGTACACATGGGCGGCACCTACGTGTGCATCGAGGGACCGCGCTTCTCGACCAAAGCTGAGTCGAAGATGCACCGGTCTTGGGGTGTGGATATCATCGGCATGACGGCAATGCCGGAGGCCGTGCTGGCGCGGGAGGCGGAGATATGCTACGCCAGCCTCGCGCTGTCCACAGACTACGATGTCTGGCACGAGACGGAAGCCACCGTCACTGCAGACATGGTAGTTCAGACCGTGCTCAAGAACGTAGAGACGGCGAAGAAGACCATCAAAGAGGCCGTGCCCCTGGTCCCCACCGACCGCGCCTGTGGGTGCGAGAGCGCACTGTCCGTCGCCATCCAGACAGCCAGAGATCGCATACCCGGCCGTGTCAAGCGAGAGCTCGCTCCGCTGCTTGGAAAATACCTCGAATACCGGTGATGCCGATACTCTCCTAGACCACAGCCCACCTTGACTTGGCTCATCGAACCCAACGTCATCTCCGCCTCGAGCATCCTAGAGGGCACTCTGCCGAAAGCGGAGCGGTCGAGCCTGTTGATCCTGGGGGCTTCAGAGGTAGGCCCCGTCGAACAGCTGCTCTTCGGCGCCCTGCCTGAGTGCGTCACGGCATGATTCGCGCTCAACGCAACACTCTGGTGTCACCCACCCTCTTGGTGATCCGTTGCTCGTCCAGATGCTCCATCAGAGCCAGAGCGTACTTGCGGCTGGCCTGGAACAGGTCCCTGACCTGCGCCACGGTGATGGTGCCCTCAGCCTGGATATGGGCCACCACCCGCGCCACCATCTCCTCGTAGGTATCGCGTGAGAAAAGCACACTATCGCTCACACGTACCAGGCGGCCCTCTTCCACCAACACGCTCAGCAATTCCGGCCCGATAGCGGCCTCGCACTCTGCCACGGACGGAGTGGCGTAGGGGTTCTGGGCGAATTCAGCCAGCAGTCGATCTATGCCGTGCTGCTGCTCGGCGCTGAATGTGATCCGGTGACGAGGCATCCGCACGGCTGACCCTTCCTCCACGAGCCTGTTCTGGCGACTGGCATGTGCCAGCACTGCATTGAATGCCTTCGAGGGCAGGTTTAGTCTGCTCTTCAACTCCTCCCGTGGCATGCCCGAACGCAGCGGATAGCGCCGGTGATACTCCTCCAACTCAGCCTCAACACGGCCCCATAGCTCCCGGTAGCCGGCAGCAGACATGACATATGAGTCCTCGGATACCATCTGCCTGCCGGGCGACTCATCCACACCGAGCACCACTACTTCTGACCTGCTCACTAGTTCGGACAGGGCTTCCCTCCCTTCAGCTTCAGGAAGGCCGCTCTCTGCCAGCAACTCGCCCGCCAGTCTGGCACCCCCGGCTTCCAGTCCCTCCCGCAGGATGTCCTCCGGGCTGCCGCGGGACAGGGCCTCCAAGCGCTGAACAACTGCAGCCCGGAATCGTCGATGGCGACGCTGTGGGGCGGGATCGATCACCAGTCCTCCGCCAATGGTCAGGCCGGGAGAGGGCTGACGGATGATGAAGTGATCGCCTCGCGCCAGCGCAATGGGCCTGGCCAGCCGAAACTGCACCCAGGCCTCCTGGCCAGGTTCCACCACGTCGTCATGGAGCAACCGGACATGAGCGGGGATCTGTGCGGAACCACTATAGAACTCAACCTGCACGTTGTGCTTGAGCCGTCTGGGAGCGCTACCTAGTAGGCGAAGCCGAGCATCCACAAGGCTGCTGCTCACTAGTTGACCGGGCAGAGCCAGTACATCGCCCCGCTGTACTTGGTCGCTGCTCACCCCACCCAGATTGACAGCCACCCTTCCGCCGGGAGCAGTAGCCTCCAGTTTCTGCTTGTGCGTCTGCAGACCGCGAACTCTCGCCTTCAGGCCAGAGGGCAGGACCTCTAGCTCCTGCCCAACCTTCAGACTACCGTCCACCAGAGTTCCGGTGACTACCGTACCGAACCCTGGCATCACGAACACTCTGTCCGCAGGAAGGCGCGGCTTTCCCAGGTCTCGCTTCGGCGGCACACGCTCCATGAGCTCATCCAACCTCTCCAGCAGCTGAGGTAATCCCTGGCCGGTCACCGCGGAGACCGGAACCACCTCGGCCTCAGAGAGTGCCGTGCTGCGGAGCAACTCCCTCACTTCCTCCATCACCAGTTCCAGCCACTCTTCGTCTTCGACCAGGTCGGCCTTGGTGACGGCGACCACTCCATATTGCAGTTCCAGAAGGTCGAGAATGTCCAGATGCTCCCTGGTCTGCGGCATGATGCCTTCATCGGCGGCGACGATGAAGAGCGCAGCGTCGATGCCCCCCACGCCCGCCAGCATGTTCTTGATGAAACTCTCGTGTCCAGGCACATCCACGATGCTCACCACAGCACCGCTGGGGAGGGTCAACCACGCAAAGCCCAGATCGATTGTCATCTCCCTCTCCTTCTCTTCCTTGAGCCGATCGGGATCAATGCCTGTGAGGGCCTTTACGAGAGCAGACTTCCCGTGGTCAACGTGTCCCGCCGTGCCAATGGTTCTGATGGGCTGCTCCATGTTGGCTACCTGTTGGGCCGCATGAGGCGTTTGTCCAACCCCTTGATTAACTTCCCTAGCTCTGCCACCTCTCGTCGGAGGTAGGTCAGCTGTGTCTCCCACAGCGCCGCCACGTACTCATCCCGCCTGGCGTTCTCGTCGGCCAGCTGCGCCCATCTTTCATCGTTTCTCAACCAGAGAAGCTCGTTCTCCTTGCGCCAGTCTTCAAGTTGTTGTCTCTGCCGTTCCTCCGCGGTACGCTCCATGTGTTGGAGCGACTCCCGGTCCTTCTCCAGCTGAATCCTCAGCGCATCCATGGCGCTGAGCATCCTCTCGCCCTCCCTGGATTGCTTATCCGAGCGGGCGATCTGTTCCGTCAAGGCGCCCCCGTCTTTTCTCCATCTAGCCATCTCTCTTGTCCAGCCAGAGATCTCCTTCTTGCGCCGGTCATCCACTCTTCGCAGCTCGTTCGCGAATTGAGCCTGCGCTTGTCTCTGCTCCTCGGCAGACGACTCCAGCTCCGTCATCTGTTGAGCTACCCGGTCCATACGAGCCTGCACAAGCCTGATGCTCTCGCGAATGCTCTCCGATCGGGATTCTTCCTCTTCTCTGGCTTTAGAGGTCTCGGCCACGTTGGCCTCACTCTTCTTGACTCGCTCTCCAAAGGACAGCAGCCTGTCGTTCTGAGTCTTCACCTCCTTGAGCGCCTCATCGATCTGCAACTGAAGGCCCGAGGCTGTCTTGGTCAGGCGCTGAATCTCGACTCGTTGAGCCTGAATGGCTTCCTGGATCTTGAAGGCTTCAGTGACTCGCTGCTCCAGCCGTGTGACGGCCGACACTCGCTCTTGTCTTTCTTCCCCGATTCTCCTATCTCTCGCCTCATTGCCTTGGCTGACGCGCTCTTCAGACCTTCGCCACTCCGACATCATCTCGCCCTTGAACTGCTGAAGCGCCTTGTCGAGCCGGTCCGAGGTCATCATGTCCGCGCTGATCCGAGCGAGCCTTTCGTCCAACCCATCCAGGCTCTCCTCAAGATGGGCGAGTTGACCATCGTGCTGTTGCTGTTCTCTCCGTAGTTGCTCGATCGCGGCCTTGTCCCGTTGACGCTCCTGCTCCAGCCAGCCCAGCTTCTGGGTCGCCTCGCTCGCGTCCCTATCGACGTCCCCTCTCTCTCTAGGCATTGTGCTCCTCGACCTCTCCCCTAACCAGGAATACGACGCGCTCTCCGATGTTGATCGCGCGGTCAGCAATCCGCTCGAGATTGTGAGCAACCCAGAGGAGATAGGTCGCCCTGCTGGTCGTTTTCGGGTCGTCCATCATGAAGATCAGGAGCTCTCTGAATACCTGGTCGTAGAGTCGGTCGATCTCATCGTCTTCACTGCCCAGACTTCTGGCCAACTCAACGTCTCGATTCACGAATGCTTCGAGCTCCTGTTCCAGAAGCCAGCGTGCCTTCGCTGCCATACGCGGGATGTCCACCAAGGGTTTGAGGGGCTCACGAGGGCCCATCATCACCCCGATCTGCCCGATGCCCTTGGCGTGATCTGCCATACGTTCTAGCTCGGTGGCTATGTTGGCTATAGCGAAGATGACCCTCAGGTCCCCGGCTAGAGGCTGCTGGGTGGCAATCAACACCAGACACTTCTCTTCGATGTCCTGCTGGGCCTGGTTGATGGCCTCATCCTCCCGGATCACACGCCGAGAGAGCTCGACGTCCCGCTTTGCCGGGGCTTCGATGCTCAGATCGATCGCCTGGTCAACCTGTCTCCCCATGTCCAAGACATCCTTTTCCAGTGCTTTCAGTTGCTCGTCGAAGGTCTCCCGTGTCACAGTGGTGGCCCCCTTTCGCAGCCTCGATCACGACGATTATAGCACCGAAAAACCTGCCGTAGCAACGGTTGTTCCCAGGTCCGTCAGACGCAGTCAAAGCACGGTGGCGGTGAGTGTTGGCCGCCACACCGGCGCGCGCCAGGAGCCCACAAGATGTAGTACGTCCGGCCAAGATGGCTGAGGCCATCCAGGCCAGGCCAAGGGTCCGAGACAGAGACAAGGCAGCCTACATCCGAGGACTCAGACCCAACCACGACCAGAGTAGGACCGCATTATGACTCTGCGGCACTACAATCGGGGTAGGCGAAGCATCAAACCGGATGCCAGCGGCTCACCTACACGGCCGATTTGACTTGAGGGTAAGGCGCTGGTAGAATGCAGCATTGTGCCCAGCTCCCGCTGAGCTGGGAGGATCCCGCTGATGGGAGTTGCGCCCACCATCGGCGGGGTTGCGGACACTAAGGCATGCGGCGCAGCGCCGGCAACAAAGTACGAATAGGAGGCACGAATCTATGGGAGAGTTGAGCAGTCTTGAAGCGACGATGCTCTACGCGGTCCTCGGGGTAGCCCTCCTCAGCCTGGTGTACGCATACTGGCTGTATCGCGACACGATCCGACGCGAGAAGGCAGGGGAGGATATGCAGAAGGTCTGGCGTGCCATCAAGGCGGGCGCCAATGCCTATCTGCAGAGGCAGTTGAAAACCATCCTGCCGATTTTGGCAGGATTGGCGGTGGTAGTCTTCTTGAGCGTCTACGTGGTCGAGCCCAGTCAAGAGGCCTTGGCCATGTTCAATAACGACGTAAACGCCGCGCGGCTTGGGATCGGCCTGGGACGAAGCCTGGCCTTCATCGTGGGAGCCACGTTTTCCCTTCTGGTCGGACAACTTGGGATGAGGGTGGCTATCGAGGGCAATATCCGCGTCGCAGGAGAGGCCGCACGCAACAACTACAACGGCGCACTCACCGTGGCCTACCGGGCGGGTACCTTCACCGGGATGTTGACCGATGGCCTCGGCCTCCTGGGGGGCACCATCATCTTCCTGATTTTTGGAAAGGCGGCCCCCGATGCCCTGCTGGGATTCGGCTTTGGCGGCACTCTGGTGGCCCTCTTCATGCGGATTGGCGGAGGGATCTACACCAAGGCCGCCGACGTGGGGGCTGATCTCGTCGGCAAGGTGGAGCAGGGCTTGCCAGAGGATGACCCGCGCAACGCGGCCGTAGTGGCCGATCTAGTGGGCGACAACGTGGGAGATTGCGCGGGGATGGCCGCCGACATCTTCGAAAGCTATGAGGTGACCATAGTGTCGGCCCTGATCCTGGGTCTGTTCCTGTTCCATCAAACGGGCGACACCTTCTGGATCGTGTATCCCCTGGTCGTGAGGGCGATTGGCGTGGTCTCCTCTATCATAGGGACCCTGGCGGTGCCCATCTGGGAGAGCTTCCCCATCAGGTTCTTGAGGGCCAAGAATGCGGAAGAGGCCATGTTCCGCTCCTATGAGTTAGCATCCATCATTATTGTAGGGTCCGCGTTCCTCTTCTCGCTCCTCTACGCCCACGAGTGGCAATTAGCGACCCTGAACGCCGTTGGGGTTGGACTGGCGGTGGTCTTCAACCCGCTAACCTCACTTTTCACCTCGTCCAAGCGAAAGCTGGTCCAGGAGATCGCCGAGTCCTCTCAGACCGGCTCAGCGACGACAATTCTCTCTGGTCTGGCCCTGGGGATGGAAGGAAGCGTGTGGAGTCTGGTTGCCATCGTGGTGGCGCTCAGTGCCAGCCTTCTGGTGTTCGGAGGTGAGTCTCTAATTCACGTTCTGTACGGCGTGTCCATGATAGGCATCGGCATGCTCGCTCTTACCGGCAACAACGTGGCGATGGACACCTTTGGGCCAATCGCCGACAACGCCAGCGGCATTGGCGAGATGGCTGGCGCGGATGAGAAGGCCCAGGCACTGCTTGCCGAGCTGGACGCGGTGGGCAACACCACCAAGGCGATCACCAAGCAAATAGCGATCGCCTCCGCTGTGGTGGCGGCAACCGCTCTGTTCTTCGCCTTCGTTGCCGACGCGCTGACGCTCGCCAATCCCGACGTACCACTCCTTGAGCTGTTGGACCGAGGAATCCCGGTATCAACGCTGGACGGCACCATCGGCTTCCTGCTGGGTGGCGCGCTGCCCTTCCTCTTCGCCGCCTTCTGCCTGCGGGCAGTGGCGCGTGGCGCCAATCTGGTGGTCAACGAGGTGCGTCGTCAGTTCAAGATCCCTGGCGTGTTGGAGGGCACCACCACACCGGACTACGCCAAGGTGGTTGTAATCACCACTACCTCCGCCCAAAAGGAGCTGGTCCCCCTGGTGGTCATCTCCGTAACGCTGCCGCTCATCGTGGGTATGCTCTTCGGCGTGATGGCGCTGGGCACCTTCCTCGCCGGCGTGATCCTTGTAGGACAGCTGCTGGCAGTGTTCATGGCCCTCGCCGGTGGCGCGCTGGACAACGCGAAGAAGTACATCGAGGACGGTCATTTCGGCGGCAAGGGATCGCCAGCCCACAAGGCTGGTGTCGAGGGTGACACTGTCGGCGACCCGCTGAAAGACACAGCCGGTCCTGCTCTGAACCCCATGATCAAGGTCGTGAACCTGGTAAGCTTGCTGGCCGCGCCACTGATCGTCCAATCGACGGGCAGTCCAGCAGCATGGGTCGTTCTGATCGCCCTCGCGGCTATGCTCGTCTGGGGTATCTGGCAGAGCAAGAAGGAGGTCTCTACGGAACTAGCTTAGGTTGACACACCAACCCTGTGGGCGCTGATGGAGCTCCGTCGCGCATCAGCGATGGGCCCGCAGGCGTTGATCGCAAGTCTGTCGCAGAGTCTGCTGCGACAGCCTACTAGCGGCGTCCAAGACGGCCCCGCATCAGCCATTGTTCGCTGGTGCGGGGCTCTTTCTGAATCCACCCAAGGCAGGAGAGCGAGTGACACACGACGCCCTCCGGCGAGCGAGCCGTGGAGCACATCCGCGCGAAAGGGGGAGACCGAGGACCGCGACGAACCATCGGACCGCTCGCCAACACGCCTCCTCGGTCTGAGGCCTGGGTCGCCTATGCTGAGCGCTTGCTCAGCGATGGCGTCACAACGTACCTGGAGTCGCAAACTGCAGCGTCGTCGCTGGGCACCCAAACAACGGATGGCAAGTAGGAGTGAACCGCACGGCCTTGAGAATCGTCGATGTCTTGACATAGTGGACAGGAGTGTTATAATTGAGGCATGTCAACTAAATCAAACGTCACCAAGAGCGCGTCGAAGACGACCAGACGGGGCGGCTGTCGTGCCCTGAGCCTGGTATTGGTCGCTTCGCTCACGATGACTCTCTGCACAATCGGGGGTGTCGCGTCAGGCTACCTCTTCTACGAACTGATTGAGATCCCCTATTTCTACGAGCTGTACCGCACCCTGGTTCATCCCTTGGAGGCCAGCGGCCTTCTCCCAGCCGTGGGTCCTCGCTTCGAGGACGTGCCCGGGGAGCAAGCCGCCGAACTCAGCGTGCAGGGCAACCCGCGAGTCAATGTTCTGCTGGTGGGCCTGGACCAGCGTTGGGAGGTGCAACACCGGTCCTTCCGCACTGATACCATGATGATCGCCTCGCTACACGCTGACACGAACGAGGCGTTGCTCTTCTCGATTCCGCGGGACCTGTACGTGGAGGTGCCCGGGCACGGAAAGCGACGAATCAACATCGCGCACGTGCTCGGTGAGACCCAGAATTACCCCGGAGGCGGACCCGCGTTGCTGATGGACACCATCCAGCAGGACTTCGGCATACCACTTCACGGGTACGTCATGATAGACTTTCAGGGATTCAGAGAAACGGTCGACCTGCTCGGAGGCGTGGACATCTACGTTGACAAGGAAATCTGGGACAATCACTACCCTGACGACCGCGGCGGGGAGATCACTATTCACATCCCCGCAGGGCAGCAGCACATGGACAGTGAGACACTCCTCGTCTATTGCCGCACCAGACACGGCAGCGATGACTTCGACCGCATGACCAGGCAGCAGAAAGCACTGGTAGCGCTGGGCAAGAAAGCCCTGAGTCTGCAGATGCTGCCGCGGTTGCCGGAGTTGCTCCAGACCATGAGTCACACCTTCTACACTGACCTGTCGCTGACCACGCTCATTCAGCTAGCCAACATGGCCAGTCAGGTGGATCCAGACAACATCAGGTCAGTGGTCATAGACCGATCATATCTGGATCCGTCGCAGCGGCAGCCGGGGGACGAACCCAGTCTTCTGTACCCAGACTGGGATAGGGTCCACGCTCTGGTGGACGAAGCGTTCTACGACTAGCGACACGCCGAATGGCAGCGCACCCGCCTCCAGCACCGGGCTGTGCTGGACCAGACGGAAAAGAGCAAACCATGCCCACAGCTTACGTGTACGACCCCAGCTATCTGGAGCACAATCAACGTGGTCACGTCGAGTGCCGGGAACGGCTGGAGACGACCATGCAGGTGCTTGACCAGCGCGGGCTCCTGGAGAAGCTGGTCCAGATTCAACCTGCCCCGGTGCCCGCAGAGCATCTGCTGGCAGTGCACCACGAGCAGTACGTGAAGCTCGCCAAGGACGTCGCCGAGAGAGGGGGCGGAAACCTCGATTCCGATACCTATCTCAACGGCCGCTCCTACGAAGTCGCGCTCCTTGCGGCAGGCGGCTTGCTCAACCTAGTAGATGCCATCCTGGACGGCAAGGCAGACAACGGCTTTGCGCTGGTGCGTCCACCTGGTCATCATGCCCTGCCAGGCCGCGGTATGGGGTTCTGCCTTTTCAACAACGTAGCAGTGGCCGCACAATATGCTCTGAAGCACAGGGGACTGTCCCGCATCCTCATTGCGGATTTCGACCTCCACCACGGCAACGGCACGCAAGAGATGTTCTACACCACCGATTCCGTCATGTACTTCTCCACGCACCAGTACCCCTACTATCCCGGGACCGGTCATTGGTCCGAGATCGGTGCGGCCGCAGGCGAAGGTTTCACCGTGAACGTCCCCCTCCTCGCGGGCGTAGGAGACGAGGGGTACGAGCGCATCTTCGATGAGATTCTGTACCCCATCGCCGAGCGATATCTTCCGGAATTCATCCTGGTCTCTGCGGGATTCGATGCCCACTGGAGGGATCCGCTGGGCATGATGCAGCTCTCCGCTGCCGGCTATGGATCCCTGGCAGGCATCCTGAAGCAGATGGCGGACGAGCTGTGCGACGGCCGGCTCGCCTTCACCCTGGAGGGAGGATACGATTTGCAGGGCCTGGCTCACTCCATTGCTGCTGTTCTGCAAGCCCTACTCGGTGAGGACATAGACGATCCGCTCGGTCCATCTCCGCGCCCAAGCATCTCAGTTGATGACATAATGATCCACGTCAAAGGTGTGCACCGCCTGGTGTAGACACGCATCATCTGTCATGGTGTCTCCATCAACGACTTTTGGCCTGGTTGGGAAGTGTGCCAGGCCGGCAATGCCCAGCGCCAGACTGTCCCGTGCCAGCCCAACACCGCCACCGTCTCCCAGTTACGTTGACAACCTCAGCAAAAAAGTGCATAATACTATTGGGCGAAACCGCACCTCCTGAGTGTTGGCGGAGGAAGAACCATGGCTGAGACATCGCTGAGCAAGTACTGTGACGAAGCAAAGGAGCTCATCAGGGCTGACTCATACGAGCAGGCCATTGCCATCTGCCGGCACATCTTGAGGCGCTACCCCAAGCACGTGAGAGCGTATCGTCTCCTGGGTGAGGCATGCCTCGAGAAGGGAGACCACGTAGAGGCAGCAAATCTCTTCAAGCGAGTTCTCGGCGTTGACGTGGAGGACATGCTCGTCTACGTAGGCCTTGGCATCATCTTCGACGAGCAGGGCGCGGTGGACGAGGCGATCTGGCAGCTGGAACGGGCTTTTGAACTCAGCCCAGGCAATGCCGAGATTCGAGGGGAACTACAGAGGCTCTACGGCGACCGCGACGGTACCGCCCCGGCCAAGCTCAAGCTCACCCCGGCGGCCCTGGGTAGGCTCTACCTCAGAGAGGAACTCTACCAGCGGGCCATTGACGAGTTCAGGGGTGTTCTGGAAACGGATGCCGAGCGCGTGGATATCCAAGTAGCACTCGCGCAGGCACTGTGGTGGAACGACCAGAAACAGGAGGCAGCAGAGGTCTGTGATGCCATACTGGAGAAGTACCCCAACTGTCTGAAGGCGAACCTGATCCTGGGCGAGATCCTTCTCGACAGCGGTCGAGAAGGGGAAGGCGAGGCGCTGCTGGAAACCGCGCGAGCCATAGATCCAGAGAACATCGTGGCGCAGGCACTGTTCCGTGAACGATCTCCCCTCTCCTCCGAGAGCGTCACCGTACCCCGGCTGGACGAGAAGCACCTGCAGGAGGAAATCCAGGAGATCAGAGCCGAAGCTCCCTCACCTGCCCAGCGCGCGGAGCCAGGAACCGAGTCGTCTATCCAGCGCCCGCAGGAAGGTGTTGAGGAAGCGATGCCCGACTGGCTGCGCAGGTTGCAGGAGGAGGAAAGGGAATCCGCCGAGGCACCCGTGCCATCGCCTCCCAGGACACAGGAGATGCCGGATTGGCTTCGGCAGTTGGCGCAAGAGAGAGCCGGCGCGGCGGAGGACGCGAAGCCAAGCGATCGGGGTCCGGAGCTTGTCGATGACCAGCCGCCATCGTGGCCGCGTGACCTACACGAACCTCCCAAGGAGACTCTGCTTGAGCAAGGCACCAAGGAAGAAGAGCCCGAGGCAGGCCCGCCTTCGACTGAGGAGCCAGGAGATTGGCTCAGCCAGTTCAGGGCAGAGGGCTCAGGTGAAGAGGAGCCCGCTCCCTCTATAGAACCGAGGGAAGAGGAGACCCCCGATTGGCTTCGCTCAATGCGGGCGGAGGCACCGCAGGAAGAAGACACGCTCATGGCTGACGAAGACATACCTGCCTGGCTAGCGGATCTGCGACGCGAGACGGCCGAAGAGGGACTGGTGGTCACCGGGGAGGAAGCGCTAAGCGGGGAGCCCGGTAGCAGGGAAGACGAACGTGTGGAGATTCCACCGCCAGAGGCCTACGACATGGGTGGTGAGGCGATTGAGGAAGCCGAAACGGAGCTCGAATTCCCCCGCATCTCGGAGGAGGTGGAGATCAGTCAGGTGACCATGGAGCGCCTTCGAGAAACCATGCCTGATGAATCGGACTCCATCGAGGACATCATGGCCTGGATGGAGCGATCAAAGGCCATGCTGGCAGAGGAAGGTGCTCCGGATCGCACAGTCCAGCAGGGCATCGGAGCGCTTCGGGATGAATCCGAAGATCTAGCAGAGGCACTGGAGGAGGATCAGCTCCCCACCTGGCTACAGGAACTGAAGCCGAGAGCCGAGACGCACGAGGAGGTGATCCCGAGCGACGAATTGGAGGCACTCTCTGACGAGGAAGCAGTGCCCACCCCTGAGGAGCAAATCCCAACCTGGCTTCGCGACCTGAGACCCGGCACCGCAGAGACGACAGCGCCTGTCATCGAAGAAGAGGAAGAGGCTGTCGTCGGCGAAGAACTGAGGCTCCGTGAGGAAGAACCGACAATCCCCGTCGAGGAATCCATGGCCGAAGGGGAGGAAGCTCCCCCTGTGAGCTCTGCTGCGGGAGAGGAGGTACCCTCCTGGCTTGTCCAGTTGCGAGACGAAGTAGCCAGGGCGGAGCCGCCCTTGCCCTCTCAAGAGGCTGAGGAGGGCGTTGAGGGAGTACCCACTACCCCAGCGGAGGAGGTGCCATCATGGCTTCGCGAGATACGCGAGGAAGGTGCTGGAGAAGAGGGGCCAATCCCCTCTGAGGAACGAGTGGCCATCCGCGAGGAGCCCCCACTCCCGGATGCGGTCGAGGAAGAGGCCCCCTCGTGGCTTCGCCAGTTGCCAACAGAGCCCGCTGCCGAACCCTCCGCCACGCTGTTGGAGGAACTGGAATCGGGTGCCGAGGGTTTGTCCGTGCCTCCGTCCGAAGATCAGGAAATGCCCTCGTGGCTACGCCAACTCCGGGACGAGGCGACCACAGAAGAAACGCAACTCCCAGCGGAGGAGTATGAAGCGCTGCCGGAGGAACCAGCACCCCACGTGGTGGAAGCAGAGCTTCCGTCTTGGCTTCAGGAGCTGAGGGCGGAGGTGGCCCGGGAGGGTATGATCTCCGTTCCCGAGGAGGCCCAAGCCGAGACTCTGGAGGAACCTGTCACGCCCGCGGGGCCGGAGGAGATACCATCCTGGCTTCAAGAACTGCAGATGGAGACGGAGGTGGCAGAAGGCGTGACGCCCGAGGAACCCGGGCCTCCTGTCGAAGCCCTGCCACTGATGACTCTGGACGAACAGGACATCCCATCGTGGCTGCGGGAATTGAGGGCCCAAGCGGAGGAGGGAGAGACAGGCATCCTTATGGAGAAGGCGGAAGCGGCCGCAGAGGAGGTACCCCTGGCGCCTCTGGAGGAAGACGAACTGCCCTCCTGGCTTCGAGAGCTTCAGGCCGAGTCGACGGACATAGGATTGGCCGCCGCGCCCACGGCAGGGGTGACATCGATCGAAGAAATGGCCGCCGCGGAAGTCTCGGAGTCATCCTGGGAGGGCGCGGAACCGCCGACCAGCGCGCCCGAAGAGCCATTAGTCCCTGAAGAAGAGTCACCTCTTCCCGAGGCTGTCCTCAGATACGAAGATGAGACGCTGGCCGCTCCAAGTCCCGAGGCGACCCGTGGCCCTGCATGGGCTCTGGAAGACTACGTCCAACACCTGCAATCCAACCCGCGCGATCAGAGCGCCCGCCTGGCGCTCGCTCGGGCATACTCACAGGCGGGAGATCTGGACCAGGCAGTGGAGCACTACCAAGTCATGCTCTCCTTTGGCAGTATGGTCGAGAAAGTGAAGGATGACTTGGAAAGCACCGCGGACAGTGCCCCAGACCACCTGCCCACCCACGAATTGCTCGCGGACGCCTACATGAGAACGGGCGAATTGCAGAAGGCGCTGGACAAGTACCGTTGGCTGAGGCTGATGTTGTCCCGTTGACATCAAGCGCGAATGAAGGTGGACTCATTGATAGATGAAGGCGTGCGGCCAGGCTGCACGCCTTCACAGTGTGGCCACAGATCAAGGAAAGGACTCGTGCAATGCGATCAGACTTGGTGGAGAGGACCCTGGTGCTGGTCAAACCAGACGGAGTGATGAGAGGAATAGTCGGCAAGGTGCTCACCAGGTTTGAGGAGGTGGGACTCAAGATAGTGGGCTTGAAGATGACCCAGGCTACCAGAGAGCACGTACAGAGCCACTATCCCAACACCACCGAATGGATCAGGGGCATGGGTGAGAAGACGCTGAAGACCTACCGCGACCAGGGAAAGGACCCCCTCCAGGAAATCGGCACAGACGACCCAATGCAAATAGGCAGTATGATAAAGGACTGGAATGTGGACTATCTCACCTCCGGCCCTCTCGTGGCGTTGGTTGTGGAGGGGGCCCACGCCATCAGCGTGGTGAGAAAGATGTGCGGCTTCACCCTACCCGCGTTTGCAGAGCCCGGTACCATCCGGGGGGACTTCTCCATCACCTCACCCATCGTCGCCAACGAGTTGAAAAGAGCTGTCAGGAATCTGGTGCACGCCTCCAGTGATGGGGAGGAGGCCACCTACGAGATCAGCCACTGGTTCTCCGAACACGAGCTCTGCTCCTACGATACCGCCGCCGACAGCGTGATGTTCTAGACAAGGCGCAGCCCGCGGGTGACAGACCAACGTTTCAAGTCCGTTGCTGTGTTGACGGGCGCAGGGATCTCGGCCGAGAGTGGCGTGCCCACCTTTCGCGGCGAGGATGGGCTGTGGCGCCGATACCGCGTCGAGGACCTGGCTACCCCTCAAGCCTTCGCGAGAGAGCCAACAGTAGTCTGGGAGTGGTACGACTGGCGACGCGGACTGATCGCGGGCTGCAAGCCCAATGCCGCACACCATGCCCTGGTGCAGATGGAACGAAGCTGCGAGGATTTCACGCTCATCACTCAGAACGTGGACGATCTGCACCAGCGAGCAGGCAGCGAGCGGGCTGTACGGCTTCACGGAAGTATCTGGCAGGTTCGGTGTACGTCAGAAGGAACAGTAACCGACAATCACGAGGTACCGCTCCGCCAGCTTCCGCCCCGATGTCCATGCGGAGCTCTCCTGCGGCCTCATGTGGTCTGGTTTGGCGAGACACTGGACCCCGCCCTGCTCAATTCGGCTTACGCAGCGGCTGAGAGATGTGACTTGATGCTGGTGGTGGGTACCTCATCCTTGGTGCACCCGGCTGCATCCCTGCCGGTCATGGCGAAGAGCAAAGGAGCATATCTGATCGAGGTCAACCTCGAGAGGACACCGCTCTCCCCGTATGCCGACGAGGTCGTATTGGGCCCGGCCGCAGAGGAACTTCCCAGGTTGTGGGCCAGGCTAGAGGAGCCCCGTTTGACGGCGTAGCCTTGCCGCCTCACTGTATCCTCACCACCAGCGCAGCGCCGCTCCACAGCTCCTCCAAGCCATAGTAGTCCCTCTGAGATGGCAAGAACACATGCACGATCAGCGTGCCGTAGTCCAGAACCATCCACCCAGAACCGGGGGACCCTTCAACGTGTTGTGGCTTGAAACCGGCCCCACGCGCCCTCTCGACAATCTCGTCCACGATGGCCTTGACCTGCCGCTCGGTGTCCCCGGTACAGATGATGAAATGGTCTGCCAGTAGCGAGACTGACTGCACGTCGAGAAGGATGATGTCAGAGCCCTTCTTGTCAGTAATGGCCTCTACCAATTCCCTCGCGAACTGCCCTTCGTCCAGATCAGACTCCTCAACGTTATGCGGGGACCACCGGCAGACTTAATCGAACCTGGTCGCCCTGACCGGAGTCCCACCTAAGGCCGGGCTCCGAGGACAACCTTGACCACTCGCTCCTCCCCGTCTCGAATGATCGCGACGGCTATCTCCTGCCCGACCTCGGTTTCCATGACGATGTATGATAGCAGATCCTCGAACTGGTTTGTCTCGTGCCCGTCGATGCTGACGATGATATCGCCTCCCTGGCGCACCAGGTCGCCTCTGATGGACACCTCCCTCGTACCGCCCCTGATTCCTGCCTTCTCGGCAGGACTGTCAGCAGTGACCTCAGAGACCAACACCCCACCATCCACGGGCAGATCCATCGCTTCCACCAGGACAGGCGTGATGGTCAACCCCCTGATGCCCAGCTGCGGATGGTCGTAGTGCCCTTCGGCGATGAGCCTGGGGACAACGCGCTTCACCAGATTCACAGGCACTGCGAAGCCCACGCCGGTGTTGCCTCCCGTCGTCGTCCTGATAGCTGTATTGACACCTATCACCAACCCTTCGGCGTTCAGCAATGGCCCGCCCGAGTTCCCAGGATTGATGGCCGCGTCCGTTTGGATGACCTCAGGTATCGCGAACAAGGTCTCGGCCGGGAGCGTGCGGCCCAGTGCGCTGATCACACCCGTGGTCAGTGTTCCCTCCAGTCCAAAGGGGTTGCCGATGGCAACTGCTCGCTGCCCCACTCTCAGCCCGTCGGAGTCACCCAGCTCCACCGGACGGAGGACTTGCGGAGGGAGGTCTATGTCGATCACGGCCAAGTCACTGTAGGGATCAGTGCCCAGCACACTGGCCTGCACAATGGCGCCATCGTGGAGGGTGACCTGAACCTCGTCGGCCCCCTCCACCACGTGGTTGTTGGTGATGATGCGGCCCTCCGTGTCGATGATGAAACCGGAGCCCTCACCTTCGGGGAAGAGGTCACCGCCAACCCCAGGTGCGGCCGCCCGCAGCACCTCGATGTTCACCACGGCAGGGTTGACGCGCTCGTAGATGTTGATAAGCAGAAGATCCTCGGCCGACGCCTCGTAGATGACCTCCCGTGGCAAGGCCGTGGGGGTCACCACCACCAGGATCGGTGTCGGCGTCGGACTGGGGCCAGGCTCATCGACAGAGACACCCAAGCCCGAAGGCAGAGTCACGCAAGACAGTGCAGTGATGAGAAGCAGGGCGCAAAGGACCAGCAGCCAGGGCATCTTTCGCCAGCCATAGGCACTTCTTTGATTTCCCATGCGGTGGGTCATTCTCTACACCTCGGAGGACTGGACCAACGCAGCATACACATCATTCTAACTGCCTGACCGGGCAAAGTCAAACAATTGCCATCAGATATCGCTAACACCACGCGTCTCAAGCCCGAGACGACCATGGGACCTTGACAAAACACGAGAATTGAGATATAGTATATTGCGCAATTGGCTAATTCCACATGCATTCATCAGTGCAGCCCAGGGCGGGGTCACCATCCCCGTGTCCTTGCTGCCAACACCGGACCTAGGGAGAACCTCAATGTCGCCTCTAGTTCGCACCGATGAAGACGATTTCCGTTCGATGATCGCCTTTCGAACCTCCAGCGTATACGAGATGATGCTCAGCCTGGGGGCGCTTCACAGCCCTAGCCCGCGCCACGAGCGTTGGTCACAGCAACTGAGGGCCCAACTGCCGCGAGATCTGCTTCTGGACGTCGACTTCCTCTACAGCAGGTTCGAGAACGGCGTGCTGATCATGGAGCTGGCCGCTGATTATCCTGACCACCTTGATGTCCCCGGCTTTCTCACTTACCTGGATCAGATGAGCACGCCTCGGTTTCTATTTTACGTTCTCGGCCGCCTGGCCCCTCCAGAAGAGATGGAGAAGCTGGAGCCCTCCGTGGAGTCACTGCTCTCGTTGATCCCCATCGCCTTCCCGCAAGGCTCTCCCAAGACGGAGAGCAGGTTTCGGATGGGCGAGTTTCTGGAATTGGTGGCTCGGCCCGAAGAATACAAGAAAAGGATGTTGAGACTGTGGAGACGGTTCTGGGAGACCTACTTCGCAGAGGAAGTTAGCCGATACGCCAGTCTTTGGGAAGAGAGCATCGGTGAGAAATCCCGCGCTCTAGCCAGCCAGGACGTACTACACTTCGTCAAGACCTTGTCCGACCATCCTGACCTCCCAGATCAGATACCCCCAGGATACAGCACCCGAGAAATACTGCTGGTGCCCTCGTACTTTGCGCGTCGCCAACTGATGTTCTTCGGCTACGGCTCCATCACCATCATCTATGACTGTCAACTGACAGAACAGCGCAGACAGAAGTTGGAGATTCTTGAGGATGGCATCCTCGCCGTGGCCAAGGCCCTCGGCGACAAGACCAGGCTGCAACTTCTCAGATTGATGGTGCAGGACCCGCATCTGTACGGGCGCGAGTTGTCCAAGCTCTGCCACGTCTCACAGCCCTCCATATCGCGACACCTGCGCATCCTGAAAGAAGCCGGACTTCTGGAAGAGCGACCAGTGGGCAATCATATTACCTACCAGGTCCTTCGCGAACGAATAGGGAAACTGGCCCCGCAACTGGTATCCTACTTGTACGAGGAGGGGTGAGACATGCTCTCTGGTCTTCGCGCTCGTCTATCGCCACACCCCGAGCAGTTCTGAGTACCGTTCTTCGGCCAACTGGCAAGCTCTACACTCTCCAGTCGAGTCAGCTAGTAGCTCAGGTGAGGACATTATGAACGCCATAGAAGTACGTGACCTGCGCCGGGTCTTTCGCGCCACTATCGGGACCATCCGTCGAAGGACCAAGGAGGTTGTCGGCGTGGACGGTATCTCCTTCGACGTCCGAGAAGGGGAACTGTTTGGCCTCCTGGGGCCAAATGGGGCCGGCAAGACCACCACCGTCAAGATGCTGACCACGCTCCTCATACCCACGGCGGGCTCCGCCACCATTCTCGGCCACGACATCGTCCGGGATGCCGAGGCCATCAGGCCCCGGATCGGTTTCATCTTCGGCGGAGAACGAGGGTTGTACTGGCGCCTCTCCGCCAAGGACAACCTGCGCTACTTTGCCGATCTCTACCATGTGGATCCGGACGTCGCCAGGCGACGTATAGCGGAACTCCTGGAGTTGGTGGGGCTCGCCGGTCGCGAGGAGGAGAAAGTGGAGGGCTATTCACGAGGGATGAGACAGCGCCTGCACGTGGCCCGCTGCCTTCTTCACGATCCTCAAGTCCTCTTCCTCGACGAGCCCACCATGGGCCTGGACCCGGTCGGGGCCAGGGAACTGAGACAGGTGGTGAAGAACCTGGTGAGCCAGGAGAAGACAGTCCTCCTTACCACGCACTACATGTTTGAGGCTGACGCCCTTTGCCAGCGCGTGGCGGTCATCAATCATGGCCGGATCGTGGCCCTGGACACGCCCGAGGGGCTGAAGCGCCATGTGGAGGACCTCTCCGTCATCGAGGTGGAGGTGTTCGGCATCGCTCCCACGATGGTGGACTCACTCCGCCAGCTAGCTGACGTGGATACCGTCTCGGTGGAAGATCGTGATCAGAAGCAGGCCCTGCGCGTGCACTCGCGCCTGGGCTCGGCTATCGTGTCGCAGATCATGCAACGACTGGACGGCAACGGAGTGAGGGTAGGCAGAGTCACCGTGCGTGAGCCCACCCTGGAGGACGCCTACGTCCGTCTCGTGGGAGGTGAGGTATGATCGCCAACCTGAGAGTCGTACGCACCACGTTCGAGTTGGACGTCAAACAACAGGCTGTGGACCTGTTCATGATCTTCGGTGTGTTAATACAGCCCCTACTAATCGCCATCATGGCCATCTACATGCTCTTGGAGCGCGATGCATCGCGGGGCATCTATGTCGTGGTCGGCAGTGGGATGACGGGATTGTGGACCAGCCTGCTGTTCCGAGGCACCTTCAATATCAACGCCGAGCGATTCATGGGCACTCTGGAGGGGATTGTGGCCAGCCCCTCCTCGCTGGCCACAGTGGTCATGGGAAAGACGCTGGCCAGTGTCACCATGTCCCTGCTGTCCATGATCTTCAGCTACGGACTGGCGTCCCTCATCTTCCGCTTCCCACTGAGTGTGGCCCAGCCTGTGCCCTTCTGTCTGTCGCTGCTGATAACAGTGCTGGCCTTCATCTCCTTTGGGCTCCTCATCTCGCCTCTGATGGCCATCAACCTGTCGCTGTCCGGTTGGGTGAACGCGCTGGAGTACCCCATGTACATCCTGGGAGGATTCCTTTTCCCCATCCTCTTACTGCCCGGCTGGAGCAACCCCCTGAGCTACGTGCTGGCTCCCTACTGGGCGGCGAGAGTGCTCCACGCCACAAGCAGCGGAGGAGCCACCCTGGCCGACATCCTCCTCAGCTGGACCATGATGCTCATCCTGGGAGGCATCTATGTTGGGGCATCCTACCGATTATTCAGAATCGTTCTACGCCGAGCCCGTGTGGACGCTACTCTGAGCTTAATGTAGGGAGAGACCCCCTATGAAGAAGCTATCCAACTCCTTTCGCATCTTCCTCGGAGGCGCAGTTCTCTCCTACAAAGCCCTCTTCCGATGGTTCAGGCTGGAACCGTACCTGGCCACCAAGATCATCGCACCGCTCAACCAGATTCTGTTCTTCACCTTTCTGGGGACCTTTGCCACGGGCCCTGACACGGCCAGCTTCTACGCTATCGGCAACGCCATACAGCTGACGGCCATGAGCGGAATCTATGGCGTCACGATGAGCGTGGGCGGGGAGCGAAATGAGGGAACCCTGATCTACCTCTTTGGCAGCCCCGCCAACCGCCTGCTCACCTTCCTGGGGAGGGCCTTGGTGCACATCGTGGATGGCATGCTGGGAGTGATCATTGGGCTGACGTGGGCAGGGTTGCTCGTCGGCGTCGACTACTCCCAGGCCGACCTGCTGGCTCTGGGGCTCACTGTCTTCATCACCACGGTCAGCACCTCGGGCCTGGGTCTCCTGATGGGCTGTATGAGCCTGGTGACGGTCAACGTGATGTTCATCAACAACACCATCTACTTCCTGCTGCTGGTCTTCAGCGGCGCTAATGTCCCCCTGAGCAACTTCCCCGCCTGGGTTCAGAAAGCGGCCCACTTGCTCCCCTTGACGCGTGGGATACAAGCTGCCCGCATGATCATATCCGGCTCCAGCTTCGGAGACGTGGCACCGCTTCTGGCTGGCGAGGCTCTCATCGGCGTGGTGTACGTCTTCGTCGGCTACGTGCTGTTCAGTTGGTTCGAGATAACCGCCAAGCGCCGAGGCACGTTGGAGGCTTACTAGCGCACCAGGTCACCCACGCCTCCCGGTCGATCCGGGAACTCAGACCAGTGGCCTCTTGACCCACCCACGGGGGCTGTCGCGGAGTGCGTTGATTGCCCAGGAACCACGACTCCCAGGACGGGCGCGGTCCAATTGCGCTGCAGCACGGGCTCCCGCCCGTGCTGCAGGCATGTAAGGAGAAGGAAGATTGTCCCATACGACATTGGCGTGGATACGGAGATGCTGCCTCGTTTCCTACCACGGCCCAGGGCTACGCTGAGTCGACCCTACTCCACAGCCTCATGGGAGCCACGTAGACCGAGGACACGAGCGCCCCGTAGCCCCGCCTCGACGCCAGCTCTTCGCCATCGACGACCTTGACGTCGAGGGCAAAACACGACCCGCTGGCCTTCGAGCAAAGCAGAGCCTGAACGCCCTCCTTCACCGCGTCCTCCAAGGACGCGACGATAGAATCAAGCGCATAGTTCTTCCTGTCCACCGAGACGATCAGGTTAATCCCCTGATCGATGCCCGGCCCGCCAGAGTCGAGATCCAGAACCCCTGCAGCGTACTCGGGTTCGTAGGCGTAAACAGCCTGCACCGATCTGTCTATGGTGCCCAGGTACTGGCCGAGCTCCTTGGACAGCCCATACCTTAGGTACTCGCAGACGGTGCAATCACCATCGGCGATTTCGCGCCGCACCTCCCGAGCCGCTGACGATTCCGCCTTCTCCGCCGAGAACGCCAGTGCGCTCTGCACCATCTCCTGGATGGCTGTGCCGTTGATCGTTACCGTATCCATTTTGCCTCCTTCTCGCCTAGAGCTCATACCGACGCCAACCCTTTTCACCTCACCCATCTCTTCCTCCCTTTGCTCACCCTTCCGCCACAGTGTACTGGGTACTTTCACCTGACAAACCTGTTGGCCTCATGCCAGCCCAAATCGAGGACAGCGCATCCACCTGCTTGATGCTCACAGTGGCCCCGCTGGGGAGGACTTGCCTAGTTACCATGGCCGTTCTCCCACCAGGGCAGCGGCCGCTCGTAGCCGACCAGCTTCAGACCCGTTATCGCTGCTGTGTTCACATCCAGGGCCCGCAGGTCCTCCTCGCTCAGCTCTTTGATATCGGAGTGACCCGAAAGCATGGTCAGGATTTTCACTTCCTCCGCCGAGGCGTTGATGAAGTTGGCCAAACGCTGTCCGATCTCTTCAGGGTCAAGCCGCTCCCTCATCTTGGGGTGTTGGGAGGTGATGCCGTAGGGACAGTTGCCCTGATGGCAGGCCATACAACCCCGGCAGCCCATGGCGATCTCAGCGGCCGTGCCAAAGCCCACGCCATCAGCGCCCATGGCCATGGCCTTGTAGGCGTCCAGCCCGTTCCTCATCCCACCCAGCGCAAAGAGCTTGACCTTGCGATGTAACCCCAGGTCCTTGAGCGCTCTTGCCGCGGGGCCTATGAGGGCGATGGTAGGTATGCCCACCCCCTGGGTGACCACCTCGGGGGAGCACCCGGTACCACCCACGAGACCGTCGATGGAGATGGCATCCACACCAGCCAGCGCTGCCGCCTTGACGTCTTCGTATGGCCGGCTGGGTCCGAGCTTCATCAGGATGGGCTTCTCGTAGTTGGTGATGTCCCTGAGGAACTCCACCTGCTTCTTGATGTCCTCTGGCTCAACCACATCGTAGTATCTACAGGGCGACAGGGCGTCGCTGCCCACGGGAATGCCCCGGATGGCGGCGATGTCCTCGGTCACCTTGTCACCCAGCAGGTGACCTCCCATCCCCGGCTTCGCCCCCTGGCCGATCTTGACCTCCACGGCATCCCCGGCATTCAGGTAGTCTGCGGACACCCCCCAGCGTCCTGTGGACCACTGCACGACCAGGTATCCTCCGGGCTCCCAGATCTTCCTCTTTCTGTCCGACCTCTCGTAGCCGTTGGCGTAGTAGGGTTCCTCCTCCACCACGCCGCCTTCGCCCGTGTTGGTCATGATCCCCGTCTTGGCCACCGCGATGGCCAGCGCCAGCTTGGCCTCTCGGGACAAGGCACCGTACGACATGGCCGGGAAGATGAACGGGTATCGCAGTCTGATCGGCTTCTCGCAGGTCTCCTCGCCGATCACTACCTCCATGCTGCACTCTTCCCGGTACTTGTCCCTTGGTGCCGGCGAGGCCAGTTGCGACGGGACGACCACAATGGTGTCAAAGTGCGGCGTAGGGCCGCCCATGGTGCCAAAGCCTCGCAGCCCATAGCTCCCCGTCAAGGCCTTGTGATGTATCTCCTCGATGGTGCCCAGGGTCCAGGGGTACCTGGAGACCAGCTCCGACTCGGCTGGATTGATGCGGATGGCATTTTCCGGGCAGAACTCCGCACACAGCCGGCAGCCGACGCACGCATTGTAGTTTTGTATGCGCACCTCATGCTCTTCGTTCAGGCCGTAGACCCCATATGGGCAGATCTCGACGCACGTGGCACACTTGCCCGGCATGCGGGAGTTGATGCAGTGATTCTCGTTCAGCGTGACACAGAAAGCACCGACGGTCGACATAATGCGGCCTCCTAGTGCGAATAGAACGGTTTGTCAGACAAGGGCGTGATCTTCTGGAACTCCCTGCCGTCAGTGGGGATGTCGTACTGCGCCAAGAGCGCTTCTAGCTTCTGGACATCCTCAGCGGTGAGAGCGCTCACGGCGCAGTTGTGGCCCAGGCTAGCCCATTCCCCACCGACGTAGATATTGCCTCTGATGAGGTAGTTGCCCAGGTTCCCTCCAGCGTTACCTACCACTATCACGTCGCCTGCCACCATGTATGTGGCTACCTCATCCCCCACGTCGCCTCCGATAATAATGGTGGCCCCCTTGTTCATGGTCGCGGTGAAATCGCCGGCGCTCCCCTTGATCACCACAGTGCCCCCATAGCAGTACTGAGCGGCACCGTAGTCCGCGTCCCCCTCTACGATCACTGTTCCGGCCGTCATATTGTCGGCCGCGTACTTACCGGCGTTCCCAGTGACCTTGATCACAGCTCCGCTGTTCACGACGCCAAGATAGTCTCCACTGTCTCCCTGAATGGTGATCTCGCCGGACTTGAGCCCGCCGCACAGCCCATGGAGATGCGCGGCATTCTTCACCAAAGCAGAATCCTCGACGAGCATCGCTTTGAGCGCCGTGCTCGCGGCCCTCAAACTGTCACCTTCAGCATCCAGCACACTGGGCGCATGCGCCATGACGTGTTTCCTCCTGTACAGAATCAGATAGGCTATCTACCCCGTATAGCCTCACGAATTCCTCTCTCACCTCTGCCCGTCTCTGCGGTTCTCGCAAAGCATCGAGCATCATCAGCATCAGATCATCGAAAGCCTGAGCCCTGTCCCGGCGCTGCTTCTCTTCCTTCGCGGTCCGCAGCGCCTTCTCGTCAACCTCCGTGTTCACCTCCAGCAATTCCAGATCGACGGCGTTCTCCAGACACTGTTCTCCCACCTCACTTCTTACGATGAGCGTGCTATATCCCTCCTTCGCGCCCACCTTGCCCACCGCGACGTCGGCCGATTCACCAAGCAGATCGTCGCAGGTGGCGCATCCCGACCTAGTATAGCCCTCTATCTTGGAGAGAGGGACCCTCTTCTCCGAGCCGTCCCACAGGATCACCCTCAGCTCCTTGTCGCGCGGCGAGACGTAAACTCTCTTCACCTCACGGCCGGCAATCCGCATCCTATCCTCCAGGAATTGGCGAACCGGTCCGGGGTAGTACACGCCAGTGCAGAAGACCGCCACGCTCAGGCGTAGCGCTTCCTTGTAGGGGTTGAGCCGCTCATTGTCTGAGGCCTTGACTGTCCTGACCGCCTCGCTGACGCAGGGAGTTCCCACCACGGCAATGTTGCGCAGTTTCCTGTCGTAAACGGCCTCGTTGAGCACAGCCAGAGTGGGCACCCACAGACCCTGCACCCCCAGGTTGTCGGCCAGCTCCTCCACTTTGGTCATCACCTTGGCCCGCGGTTGAAGCGCCCAGCCGTCCACATCATTCGCGATGACCCCGTCTATGGCTCCGACAGAGAGATTGGCGATCAGTAGGGCTCTGCTCACCTCCATAGGCTCTCCGCTTTCTACGGGTCCTTTCGCCTTGGCCGAGACCACGCGTCGGGCCGGCACTTCCTCCCACTGATGCAAGCGTGGGCAGGTCTCCTCACAGAATACCTGGCAGAAGGTGCAGGTGTCGAGAGGGATCTGGGTAAGACCGAGGCGCTTCTGCCTCACCTCTCTGACCGGGTGCGTCACCTCCTCATCCCAATGCAGCATGCCTTTGGAGCAAGTGGCTACGCAGAGGCCGCAACCTGCACACCTGTCCAGGTCCCAAACCTGTGCTTCCATCCGCTTCGACATTAAGTATCCTCCCAGCCGCTAGGCCATCAGACCGATTGCCCAGAGGGCAGGAGTTGTCCTTGTGGACTGGCTCCCAAGCTCTGGCGAGTGTCAACAGGAATCGTGGGCCCCAGGTACTCTATCTCGTCGAGAAAGTCCCTCAAGACCTCTACAAACTGCGCGCCGTCATCTGGTTTCAACCACCGGAGACTCAGCCGCCTGGCATCAAACCCGGCGCCTTTCAGCATGTGATGGAGGGTCTCAATCCTCTCGACCGCCCACCTGTTGCCCTCCACATAGTGGCACATTCCCGGGTCGCAGCCCCCCAGAAGGACGCCGTCAGCTCCCTGCAAGAAGGCCCACAGTACGAGATAGGGGTCGAAACGGGCCGCGCACCCTACCCGTATGATTCGGACATTCGCCGGGTACTGGCGACGCTCAGCTCCGGCCAAATCGGCCGCTGCACAGCCACTCCACTCGCACAACAGGGCTAGAACGCGAGATTGGCCATTTGACCGAGCAGCCAATGCTGCGTCGATCTGAGCGATCAATTCCATATCGCTGGATTTCTCCATCACGATGGCCTTGGCTGGACACACCACCGTGCAATTACCGCACCCCTTGCAGAGCGAGGCGTCGATGCTCGATACGCTCAGCGTTCCCCCACCAGGCACCATGGATATGGCGTCAAACGGGCAAGACTCGACACAGCTCCCACACCCCACGCAGAGGCTCTCTCTCACCTGGGCTCGAGGCCCCTGGCTCGCGAGCGTGCCCGCCGACAGATGGCGCAGGGCCCTGGCAGCGGCCCGATATCCCTGGAACACGCTCTCGTTCGCGCTCACTGGGTAGTGCGCACTCCCACACACGAAGATGCCCGTGGGCAGAAAACTCCTGGGACGCAGCCGAACGTTGGGCTCTAAGAAGAATCCATGCTTGTCCACAGGCACCGACAGCATACTGGAGATCGACATGGCGTCATCATGGGGAACGAGCGGCATCGCCAGTACCAGCACTTCGGCAGGTATGGTCGCTGCCTCCCCACGCAGTCGGTCGAACACTTCGACGGCCTTGTTCGCCAGCCGCGGAGGTCGTTGCCCGTCGTAGCTGTAGAAGCGAACGCCTAGTGCTCTCGCTTCCTCGATCATCGCAGCACTCAGGTCTGAGGAGAGATCGTTGAAGATCAGCGAGACCGCAGCCTCAGGATGTCTGCGCTTCAACAGGAGGGAGTTCTTAAGGGCGGTCGCCACAGCCACTGAAGAGTAGGCCTCTGGATTCGGCTCGTAGACCATTGTCACCACGTGTCCTGCATTGACCCCGCCCTCTCGCAGTGCCAGCTCCAGCTCTGACTGTGTCACCACGCGGACACCGTCCTGCTGGAACTCGTCGCTGGGATCGGCCTCCCGAGCACCCGTAGCCACGATCACCGTCCCCACGTGAAACCCCAGACTCTTGCCGTCCCGAGTCACGGTGACCCGGTAGTCCCCAACGGGGCCCGATATGTCCGTTACTGTCGAGCCGGTAAGCACCTGAATATCCTCGTGCCCCTCCACGGAGCGGATTCTCTTCTTTATGAACTCGCTAGCACTCTCACCTCTGGGATAGAGAGTATGCAGCCGGGCAACCTGGCCGCCCAGCTCAGGCTCCTTTTCCACCAGTATCACGGGAAATCCGCTTGCGGCCACCGTCGCAGCAGCGGTCAGGCCGGCTGTGCCCCCACCGATGACCAGGGCCGCCGGGGTCACATCAACCTGGATACTAGGTCGAGGCCCCACCAGGGCCGCCTTCGCCACAGCCATTCGCGTCAAGTCCAGAGCCTTTTCGGTCGCGCCCTCGGGATCGTCAGCGTGTACCCACGCGCATTGCTCCCTGACGTTTACTACCTCCAGACACGAAGGGCTCAGGCCCGCCTCCTCCAAGGCCTTCTCGAACAACGGACCATGGGTGCGGGGTGTGCAGCCGGCCACTACGACCCGATCAAGCCCATGCCTCTCAATCGCCTGCCTGATTTCGTGCAGTCCTACCTTCGAACAGCAATACGCCTGGCGCTGCGATAGCACCACGCCGGGCATCTCTGCAACGTCTTGCTCCAACATGCTCAACTCGATCACGTCAGAGATCTCTCGACCGCACTCACACAAGAAAACGCCGATCTTTGGATTGCCTTCAATCACCACCTAGCATGCTCCTTCAAGGAGGGCGATGGCACGTCCTCATACCCTTGGTTCAGCCAGCGACTCACCCACTTGCGCAGTCAGTTCGGGCGCCAGGTAGTGGTCGCCACAGATCTTGCAGGCTGTCCTTCTGAAATCGGACTCCCAGCCATGGACTGATCTGTTGGTGAGAACATCCTTCAGGCGGATGGCGCCGGTAGGACACACCAGCACACACGTTGCGCACCCGACACACGCGTTGGAGCCTATGTCAAAGGGAGGACTCACCTCTTTGCTGAACCCTCTGTTCACCAAACTGATGGCATTCGCACCGACTATCTCGCGGCAGGCCCGCACACACAGACCACAAAGTATGCAGTTGCTATCGCTCAGGCTTATCCGGGGCTCTTGCACGCCCATGCTTGCGGCTAGTTCCTGTATCGCTCGAGCTTGGGGGGCGGCGGCCAGAAGCAACTCCACGGTCATGCGTCTGGACCTGAGCACCATCTCAGAGTGAGTCCTCACCACCGCCCCTTCCTCAGCGGGGTAGACACAGGAAGCGACGAGGCGGGATCCCCTCGGCGTCTCCAATTCCGCCACGCACAGGCGGCAGCTTCCGTAGGGCTGCAGCGCTTCGTGATAGCACAGCGTAGGTATCTCGATGCCGTGTTCTCGCGCGGCCTCCAGTATGCTCGACCCGTCTATGGCCTCGACCTTGTGGCCATCAATGGTTAGCGAAATCATGTCCTCGCGCCTTTCTACTCCACCACCACTGCGTCGAACTTGCATACCTCGAGGCAAGTTTCGCATTTGATGCATTTCTCTTGATCTATGACGTGGGGTTCTTTCTTGGCCCCGGAGATGGCCTCCGCAGGGCATTTGCGCAGGCACCGCCCGCAGCCAGTGCATTTCTCTGCGTCTATCGAGTACTGGATGAGAGGCTTGCACACGTGGGACGGACAGCGGCTGTCCAGGATATGCGCCTCGTATTCGTCCCGGAAGTACCTGATCGTGGAAAGCACCGGGTTGGGTGCAGTCTGTCCCAAACCACAGAGAGAGGATTGCCCAATCTGCTCCCCCAGCTCTTCCAGATAGGCAATGTCTCCTTCCTTCCCCTGGCCCTGCGTGATCCTAGTCAGCACCTCCAGCATCGCTCGGGTTCCGAGACGGCAGGGCACGCACTTGCCGCAAGATTCCTGCTGTACGAAGTCCATGAAGAATCGCGCGAACTCCACCATGCAGGTATCCTCGTCACAGACCACCATACCGCCGGAACCCATGATCGCCCCCAACTTCTGCAGGGATTCGTAGTCAATGGGCACGTCAAAATGCTCGCTGGGAACACACCCGCCCGATGGGCCGCCCAGCTGCACCGCTTTACACCTCTTGCCTCCAGGAATGCCACCGCCGATGTCATAGATGACCTCGGACAGTGTAGCCCCCATCGGCACCTCAACCAGGCCTGTGTTGTTGATGTTTCCCACCACTGAGAAGATCTTGGTGCCCTTGCTCTTGTCGGTGCCTATCCCGGAGTACCACTCAGCGCCACGACAGATGACCAACGGCACGTTGGCCCAGGTCTCCACGTTGTTGATGTTGGTGGGCTTGCCCCACAGGCCGCTGACCGCCGGATAGGGAGGCCTGGGACGCGGCTCGCCTATCCTGTCTTCGATGGAGGCCATCAAGGCGGTCTCCTCACCACAGACAAACGCACCACTGCCCGGGCGTATCTGGATAGAGAAATCGAAGCCCGAGCCCAGGATGTTGCGGCCCAGAAATCCATACTCCCCGGCCTGCTCAATGGCAATCCTCAGGTTCTCCACCGCCAGGGGGTACTCGTTGCGGATGTACACGTATCCCTGGTGCGCACCTATGGCCCAGGCCCCGATGATCATCCCCTCCAGAACCCTGTGAGGGTTCCCTTCCATGATGCTGCGGTCCATGTAGGCGCCGGGATCGCCCTCATCCGCGTTGCAGATGATGTACTTGACGTCGCCTTTGGCTTCCCGGCACAGTCTCCACTTGACCCCGGCTGGGAATCCTGCGCCGCCTCGCCCCCTTAGGCCGGAGTGGACCACCTCCTCGATGACCTCCTCAGGCTTCATCTGGAGCAAGGCCTTGCTCAACGCCGCGTAGCCGTTGAAGACTATGTAGTCCTCTATGTTCGTGGGATCGATGTCCCCGTTCAGGTCCAACACGAGCCGCTTCTGTTTCTGATAGAAAGGTACATCGCGCTCGTACACTATCTTCTTGTCGGTGGCTGGATCGGTATAGGTCAGTCGATCAATAACCGCACCGTTCACCATCGTCTCGGCAACTATCTCAGGCACGTCATCGACGCCAACCCGCTGATAGAACACTCCGCTAGGCTTGAGCACCACGACCGGACCTTTCTCGCAGAACCCATGGCACCCCGTGCCCACCAGGCCTATGTCGCCGTTCAGCCGCTGACCATCGAGCTCCCGTCGGAAGGCCTCGATCACGTCAATGCTGCCATTAACACGACAGCCGGTGCCGCAACACACCGAGACGCGCGGCTGGTCCGGGTCTCGCCCGTCCACCAGTCGCTGCCGAAGCAGTCCCAACTCTTCAGGTGTCCGTACTGTCGTCATCGGTTATGCCGTCTCAACCTCAGCCATCACTTGTCTCAGCAATTCCTCAGCCCTGGCCCCCGTCATCTCTCCTGAGTACGCGCCGTCCGCCACCACCACGGGGCCCAAAGCGCAAGCCCCCAGACAGTTTACGGTCTCAAGGGTGAACTGACCGTCTTCCGTGGTCTCACCCGGCTGTATGCCCAGCCTATCGGAGATCCTTTCCAGCACCTTCCTGGCGCCCCGAACCATGCAGGCTGTTCCGGTGCAGACGTTGATGACGTGCCTGCCCTTAGGCTTCAGACTGAAAGCGTTGTAGAAGGTAGCCACGCCATAGGTCTGGCTCAGCGGCACCCCCATACTCTCGCTTATCAAGATCAGGGCGTCTTTGGGCAGATAGTGGTAGCGCGCTTGGACCTCCTCTAGAACGCCCATCAGAGATCCGTTTTCCCCGTCTCTCTTGCCGTTCAATAGGTCATCTATCTCGCTCGCATCGAATATCGGCTGGAAATCCACCTGTCCCCTCCTTGCAGTCGTGCCCCTTGTATGCCACCACCGCGTCGGGCATATGATGTGAAGGCCTCTTGGCAACGGCGCGTCGCGCCACCATCATTCTACTGGACAAGCCATGGAGTTCTCACAAAAGTGACGGGGGGAGAAATGAAAAACCCGTGAAAAATCACGGGTTTCTCGTTGTGGATGGGGCCAGTGCTGCGCTATTGGGTGTGCGTCAGCTATCCTCAGGACAGGAAAGCATGTAGCCGACACCGGGGGTGGTGAGAATGTAGTGGGGTTCAGACGGGTCGTCTTCCAGCTTGCGTCGCAGATGGCGCACGTATGCTCTGAGGTAGTCGATGTCGTCGCGGTACTGAGGCCCCCAGACCTCCGTCAGCAAGTCTTCGTGCAGCACCACGCGATTAGCGTTCAAAGCCAGATGCTGGAGCAGCTTGAACTCGGTGGGAGTAAGTGCAATCTCCCGATCCCCGACCCTCACCCTGCGGCGAGCGAAGCTGACCGTGAGATCGCCACATGCCAGGTCAGCCGTGACCACAGCTTGATCGCCAAGCGCTGAACTTCGGCGCAAGACGGCCTTGACTCTCGCAATCAACTCCTTCGCATTGAAGGGCTTTGTCAAATAGTCGTCAGCGCCGACGTCGAAGCCTTGCAGCATGTCCACCTCGCGGATCTTGGCCGTCAGCATGATGACCGGCACCGCAGAGAACTCCCTCACCTTCCTGCACACCTCATAGCCGTCCATGTCGCCGGGCAGCATGATGTCCAACAGCACGAGGTCTGGTTGCTCGATAGCGAGGGTCTCCAAGGCCTCCTTCGCATCGCGTGCGCTAAGAACCTTGTACCCGACCGCCGTGAGTATCTCGCGCACCAACCTGACAAGACGCGGCTCATCGTCAACCACGAGTATGGTTTCTTTTCTCACCTGGCAGCCTAGCAGTTATGGGAGACCCCGTTTGGCGACGCCCTCTCAGAGCTGTTACGAGAAGCTTACACCCAACCCCGCAGCTTGACCGCCTCGGCGACCCTTGCCACCGCCACCAGATACGCCGCGAGTCGGTTGTGCACTTGCTTCGCTTGAGCCATCTCATGCACTGCATGGAAGGCCGCTGTCATCTTGCTGTCCAGCCTCTTGTGAACCACATCGAGGTCCCAGTAGTAGTTGTAGGCGTTCTGTACACCCTCAAAGTAGGAGACGACCACTCCACCCGCATTGCAGAGGAAGTCTGGGATCACGTACACGCCATTCTTGTGGAGTATCTCATCGGCCTCAGGAGTGGTCGGACCATTGGCGAGCTCAACCACAATCTTGGCCTTGATTCTATCAGCGTTCTCGGCGGTGATCACGTTCTCCAGTGCAGCCGGGACCAAGACGTCCACGTCCAGCTCCAACAGCTCCTCATTGCTTATAGGCTCAGTGTCGGGCAGACCAACACAGGTGCCCGTCTCGTCCTTGTGCTCCTTGACCTCATCGCATTCCAGTCCGTTACCGCAGACGATTCCGCCCCTTGAGTCGCTAACGCAAATGACGTTCAACCCCAACAGCTCCTCCCCCAGGAGCTGAGCATAGTATCCAGCATTGCCGTAGCCCTGAACGGCAGTAGTCGCGCCCTTCAAGTCGATGCCCAGCACCTTGCCGGCCTCGCGCAGGCAATACATGCCGCCCCTGGCTGTGGCATCCATACGGCCCGCGGAACCCCCAAGCGCCAGTGGCTTGCCGGTGATCACCCCAGGTTCACCGTGCCCCTGAAGGACGGAGTACTCATCCATCATCCAGGCCATGATCTGAGGGTTCGTATAGACATCCGGCGCCGGTACATCAGATTTAGGTCCCAAAATGCGGCCCACTTGACGAATATAAGCCCTGCTCAGTCTCTCCAACTCAGCTTGAGACATCTCCTTAGGGTTGCACACGATGCCGCCCTTTCCACCTCCCAGCGGTATGTCCACCACCGCGGTCTTCCAGGTCATCCAGGCGGCCAGGGCACGCACCGTGTCAACGGTCTCGTCCGGATGGAAGCGTAGCCCACCCTTGGCCGGTCCCCGAGCATCGTTGTACTGGACGCGGAAGCCCTTGAAGACCCTCACGGACCCGTCATCCATCCTGACCGGCAGACTGACGTGCATCTCTCGCATCGGCTCTCGTAGGAAGGCGTGCATGCCTGGGTCCAGGCCCAGGATCTGCGCAGCTTCATCTAGCTGCCTCTGCGCGATTTCAAAAGGGTTCAGCTTGTCCATGACTTTCCATTCTCCTTACACTTTTTGATCTGACGGATGAGCGTCAGTTCTTTTCGTTCGCCTCCCGGGACTCGCCGTACGGCAGAGAGAAGCTGATAGTGGTGCCCTTGCCCAGCTCGCTTTCTGCCCAGATCCTACCACCGTGGCTTTCCACTATGGTGCGTGATACGGGGAGCCCCAGGCCTGTTCCTCTGACCTTGTCGCCGATGGGTGACTTCACCCGGAAGAACTTCTCGAAGAGCCGGTTGAGGTGCTCTGGAGCGATTCCAATGCCATTGTCGGCCACACTGACCACGACTTCGCTGGCAGCCACTCGCCCCCTCACGACCACGAGCCCGCCATCTGGCGAGTACTTGATGGCGTTGTCGAGCAAGTTGCGCAGCACCTGCTCAATGCGGCGAGGATCAGCGCGTATGATTGGGAAATCCGTGGGGAAACTGATCACAAACCGATGCTTTGCCGTGCGACGAGACATCTCACTCGCCAGACCCTCGACAAGGCGAGGGATCAGAGTGGGCTCCTCAGCCAACGTCAGCAGTCCGGCATCGATGATTGAGGATTCCAGCAAGTCCTGGATCATGGTCTGCAGAGCCTCGGCCTCAGCCTCGATAATCTCCAACTGCTGCTTCTTCGATGCCTCGTCCCACTGAACATCTTCGAGCAACAATGCCGAGGCGTATCCCTGTATCGAGGTGAGTGGTGTGCGCATATCGTGAGCCAATGCCGCAATTAATTCCGACCTCAAACGTTCCGCCTCCTGCACAGCCCTGGTCTTCTCCGCCTCGTGCATCAGTCGGATCTGATTGATGCTGATGATCATCAACTCGGCAAAGGCTTGCAGGAACGGAACATGTGATGCTGAGAAGCACTCGTCACTGGCGAAAGTCTCCAGGGTGAGCACACCCATCTTCTTTTCCCGATAGGTGAGCGGAACGCCAACAGCGCTTTTGGGGTAGTCCAGGCCGCGCGACGCCAGCCTGAAGAGCTCGCGATTGTGCTCAGTCATATTCTCCATGGCGAAAGCGGACTCATCCGGAGTACCCCACACTTCCGGCCTCCCGGATTCAAGCACCTTGCCGGACATCGACTCGCCTATCCGCAGGCTTGTCCTGTCCAGGGCATCTACATCGTAGCCAAAAGAAGACGCGACCCGCAGCATCCCAGTCGCGTCGTCGAACAGGAAGAGGACACCGGCCTCGGCTGGCCTTAGGGTCTCCACCAGTGTGCTCTGAATGGCAGGCAATATGTCTTCAATGCTCACGATCGACGCCAGTGTCTTGGAGACCTCAAAGAGAGTGGAGACCTCGTGAACGTGCCTCCGGTTTTCCAGTTCGACGGCTTCGCGCGCCAGGTATTGCGCCACCTGCTCCGAGATTCCGCGAAGCAGATGCTTCTCCTCTTCGAGGAAGCGCCAGCTATTATCTGGATAGTAGACGGCGATCGACCCTACCGGCTGGCCACTTACCATTACCGGGACCGCCAGAACGGACCCCACCTCCGAGTCTTCCGGGTAGCCGCCTGGCTTGGAGATCTCCTCCTCCAGCAAGGCTCCCTCCTCACAGATAGCCCTTCCCAGTGGTCCCTCTCCAGGCACCAGACACAGCCGCCGGGCACCCGCTTCGTCCATGTTGGCCGACCAAGCCACATATTCCCGTCCGCCTGCAGCACAGAATACCACGGCCAGAGCATCTTGATACTGCATGGAGGCGGGCAGTCCCTCAGCCACAAAGGTGAGGAAGTCGCCCAGGCCACTTGCCACCAGTGCTTCGCGGCTGACGTCATAGAGGATGCTGAGTTCCTTGACCCGTTCGCGAAGACGGAATCTAGAACTGTGAAGCCGCTCTCGCAGCACGCTGCTCTCGATGGCCCGACTTAGCTGGCCACCCAATGCGGACAGGAAAGCCAGATGAGCGGAGCTGAATCGAAACGGCTGAGCACTCGCCGCGCCCATTACGCCCATTACGTTCCCTGTGGACTTGAGAGGCACGCCCACATAGGCCCGCACTTCAGGCCTCGAGGACGTCTGGGCCGAGAACGTGGGATCTGCCCAGGTGTCCTCAACCACAATCACTTCGCCTGTGCGCGCGACTTGCCCAGCGAGGTCTCCCATCAACCCTTGGCTGCTCGGGCTCTGGGGAAGGTAAGCCTTAGATGACTCGTAGGCGAGGATCTCCAGCGTCGTGGTCTCCTGATTGTACAGACTGACGCAGGCGATCTCCAGCCCTGTGATTTCTGTCACGCTCTCCAGGGCCATTCCCACCATATCGTCCAGATCTGTGCACTCGGCGGCAAGCCTTCCAAGCGCATCGAGAGCACTCAACTCACGAGGCACAGCATCTGGTGGGGATCCCTTGGCATCCACTGTTGCCCAACACTCAGCGGTACGAGCCCTTGGCTAGTCCGTCTGGCAGAGAGCGCCAGCAAGACACGTCACGCATAATATCATACCCATCTCCAAACGTCAAGCACAGAATGCCGCCTGTGGTCTTGCGGTCCATGTCGGACTATACTATAATGATCTTGAGACTCAGCGCGGGAGGGTGAATTGCGTCGCAAAGATGCCAGGAAGCGCAGACCAGCTCAGATTCTCTTTCTGATTCTGAGCATCTTGGTGGTGCTGAGCATGGCCTTGGGCTATCTGCTCACTGCCTTGCCCACGCCTCCCCCGCCCACTCCGACCCCCACCCAGGCGCCCGTAGTATCCCTGGTGGCTCCTCTTCTGATGGTGATCTAGCGTCTTGTTCGCGAGCGCAGTTAGCAGTGCGTCACCCCTCGACCGCCAGCCGTCCCCAGACATGCGAACGAGAAGTCCGCGACGCAACCCGTGGCGCCCCTTGCTCCAGAGCTGAGACAAAGAGGACCAGTCCGCCTGTGGCGGCCACGTTCGCTTACCGGGCGGCTACGAACTCGGCCTCGCGTCGTCCCCCCCCCGCTCAGAACCGGTGACAAGCCCGACCACCCGCCGGCGAACCCCTCCCACACCCGATATGTTGACCCACCACAAAAAAGCCTGGGTAGGAGTGGGCAGTTCACTCCCAGCCCCGGCTTTTGGCTAGAAAGGCCCTTGCGGGCGGCTTCCATCGAAGCTCCCGCGAGTTTGCCTAGAAGAGCTTGGGCTCCTTGTCCGGATGTAGCTTCTTGAACTTGGCCAGCAACTCCTCCTGGCTCTCCTCATGATCCGGGTCAGGCGCGCAGGCATCTACTGGGCAGACCAACGCGCACTGCGATTCCTCAAAGAAACCCACACATTCTGTGCATTTGCTGGGATCGATGACGTAGACCTCATCTCCCTCGCTGATGGCTTCGTTGGGGCACTCCTCCTCGCAGGCCGCGCAAGCGATGCACTCCTCAGGATCGATCTTATAGGCCATTTCCGACTCTCCTTTCCACATTTCGTACTGAGTTGTGTCAAGCTCTCACTGATCGACAAACTCAATTATACACAACATCTCTGCCTTTGCAAGTGGAAAAGAAGTACCGGACCGTGCAACTCCGGGGCCATGAGGCCGGTCCAGATGCTGGCGCAAGCGATCTAGTTTGGGACCGAAAGAGAGCACGGCGAGAACACCTGATCCCAGGGATTGGCGCAGTGCTGAGGCCTGTCGACTCACGCTGCACCGCTGAGCCAACGCCCGTAGTGGTTCGACAAAGTCGTGCGCTAGCGGAATCCCCGAGAGGGTTTGCTGGGCGCTCCGCGGGCACCTATCGCGGGCTTTCTTTGCCTTCGCGGCCCTGTTGCGGTATCATACCGTAGTAACTCGAGGCGTGCTGAGAGAGGTGCGGTCGAGCGAATGGAGAAAACCAAGGTCCTGGTGGTGGATGACGACCCGGCACTGCTCCCTCTGATCGAATACACGTTTGCCAGGGAGGACTATGAGGTCCACTGCGCGAGCGATGGCAAGGAAGCACTGCGGCAGTTCTTCGCCCATCACCCAGACCTGGTCATCTTGGACATCATGATGCCTCGAATGGACGGTTGGGAGACCTGTCGCCGCATCCGGGAGGTCTCAGACGTGCCCATCGTCATGCTTACGGCACGAGGGCAGGACGAGGACGTGATCCGAGGTCTGGAATATGGTGCCGACGACTACCTGACCAAACCGTTCAGCATCAAAGTACTGGTGGCTCGCGCCCGAGCTGTCCTTCGCCGGGCGGCCCTACCGCCTGTAGACTACTCGGGGTCTACCACGTACGCTGACGACTACCTCACCATGGACCTCCAGGAGCGCCGCGTGACTGTCCGGGGTGAGATCGTGAAGCTCACGCCAACCGAATACCGACTCCTGGCGTATCTGGTGCAGAACGCCGGTCGCGCCCTCACCTTCGGCCAGATACTGCAGAGCGTCTGGGGGTGGGAGTATCAAGACGACGTGGACTACGTGAGGGTGTACATCTGGCACCTTAGACAGAAGATTGAGGAAGACCCCAAGAACCCCAAGTACCTTCAGACTGAGACCGGCGTGGGATACCGCTTCGAGAGCGCCATCTGAACACGGAGACTCGGCGCTGTCCGAGCCAGGGGCACGAGAAGAAGGCCGCAGTCCCTAGCCGCCAAGGCCTTTCCCCTCATCATGGATGGCCGCCCTCGCATCCCCAGAGCCCGCACACGCGTCACTTGGCCACGGACGACGCGGCTCAAGAAAAGCAGCGAGAACCAGCATGGTCACCGTGAGGGCTGCGCACCATCGACCAGCGCCTCCGCATGTCGCCGCGTGCAGCCTCAACGGGCGACCCTCTCTTCGATAAAGTTGACGATGTCCTCAAAGTGAGAGCCGGTGCGGAAGACTCCAGCCACTCCCAGGGCTTCCAGCTTCTCCACATCCCTGCGAGGCACGTTGCCCCCGACCACAACCAGGAGGCTCTCCAAACCCTTCTCTCTTAGCAACTCCATCAGCTTCTCGGTGAGGGGCAGGTGCGCCCCCGAGAGTACGGAGAGGCCGATCACGTCCACATCTTCTTGCAGGGCTGCTTCCACTATCTGCTCCACCGTCTGGTGAAGGCCGGTGTAAATAACTTCCATGCCCGCATCCCGCAGAGCATGGGCCACCACCTTGGCTCCGCGATCGTGGCCATCAAGGCCGGGTTTTGCTACCAGTACTCTAATCGGCTTCTTGACCATGCTCCCCCTCGTCGTAGTCGAACTCGCCATCTAGCACCTCCGTCAGGACACCCGAGAGCTGCCTGGGAGAATGGACGAAGGCGTACCGATTGCCCTTCAAGCAACGGGGACGCTGGTCGATAGTGGTCACCCCCTTGGCCCTCAACTCAGCCAGGGCAGCATCCACGTCGTCAACCCTATAAGAGATGAGGTAGAAGCCTTCCCCGCGCTGCCTGAGGAACTTGGCCACCTCGCTGTCGACGGAGGTAGGCGCTATCAGTTCCAGAGCCACTCCCCCGACGTAGTAGCGGGCCACGCGGATTTTCTCACTGTGGGACACATAGAGGCCATCCAGCTCCAGTCCCAGATCCTCCTCGTACCGCCTCCGGGCTTCGTCCAGGTCCTGTACAGCGAAACACAGGTGGTCGATGGCGTTGAGCTTCATGACCCTCGTTCCTTCTCCTCGAGTGCCCTGAGCACCTTGTCTGGAGTGATAGGGAACTCCTTGATCCAGACTCCTACGGCATCGTAGACGGCATTGCCGATGGCCTGGAACATGTTCATGGAGCCCCAAAGGCCGGCTTCCTTGGCGCCGAAGGGGCCTTCCGGATCGATGGTCTCCACGATGATGGGTACAATCTGCGGCATGTCCACCGATAGGGGCACCTTGTACTCCAGCATGTTGGCGTTCAGCATCTGGCCCCCGTCCCACACATGCTCTTCGAGCAGAGTGGCCCCCACACCACCCGAGGCGACGGAACCTTCTAGCTGGCCCTCCACTGCCATGGGGTTGATGGCGAAGCCGCAATCATGCGCCCCGGTGACATTGGTCACCCTCACCTGTCCAGTCTCCGTATCCACCTCCACCTCAGCGACCACTGCGCCGAAGCTGAAGGTGCCTGCATGCTGACCCCTCGGGTTGCTGACCCACTCCCGACTCTGATCGACCTTGGGCATGTACGAGCCTTTCCCCACCACTGGGGCATTGTCTATGAGGGCCTGACGGATCACCTTGCCCAGCCACACATTCCGCTCGGGCCGCTCCCTGACCTGGACCTTCCCACCCTTCAATTCCAGTTCTTCAGGCAAGGCGTCCAGCATGTCGGAGGCGATGTCCAGGATCTGCTCCCTGGCGTCCATGGCCGCTGCCCTGGCCGCATTCCCGGAGACGAAGGTCGCCGCCTGGGAGTAGGCGCCCTGGTCGAGGGGTGTAACCTCAGAGTCGGCAGACACCAGGTTGATGCCCTCCATTCCCAACCCCAACACATCGGCGGCAATCTGGACAACCATGCTCTCATTGCCCTGGCCGTTGTCCACCACGCCGGAGATCAGGGTAGCCCCGCCGTCCTCGTTGAACTTGACGATGGCCGCGGATCCACCGCGTATCCCCATGGGGAATCCCACCATCATGCCGTTGGCGCCCATCCCCACGCCCCGACCGTAGGGCAGCTTGCCTCGCTTCTCCTTCCAGCCTGACCTCTCGGCCGCCGCCTCCAGCGCCTCGGTCAGGCCGCAACTGATGATCCTGGAGCCTGTGGCCTGCGTTTCGCCGGTCTGGAGTGCATTCCTGAGCTGTATCTCCAATGGATCAATGCCCAGCTCCTCGGCAATCATGTCCAGTTGCATACCGAGCCCGCCGTGAAAGGCCCGGCCGTGGCAGCGATACATACCTCTCACCAGCTTGTTGGTATAGACACGATACCCATTGAAGCGCGCGTTGGGCAGGCGATAGGTTTCCTCCCAGACCAGAAAAGGCACGGATGTGGCGATGGGTCCCGTACTGCTGTAAGCGCCCCCGTCCAGGACCAGCTTGATCTCACTGGCTAGAAGGCGGCCGTCCTTCGTCACGCCAATCTTCGAATCCACCACCATGGAGTGCGCCTGTCTGACGCTGGTGAAGCTCTCCTCTCTGGTATATACCATCTTGACCGGCCTGCCGGCTTTCATGGCGAGGAGGGCGGCGATGAACTCCCCAGGGAAGATGTCGGAACGGCCACCGAAGGCGCCGCCTGTGTTTATTCTCCGCACCCTGACCTTGTTCAACGGCTTCTCCAGTAAGTTGGAAAGGGCCTTGGCTTTGGTGTGCGGAGAGGCATTGGGTGTCCAGATCTCTAGATTGCCAGCGCTATCATAACTGGCCAGCACGGCATAGGGTTCGATTTGGCAGTACGTGTACTCTGTGTCGACGAAACGATCCTCTCTGACATAGTAGGCCTCGTCAAACGCCCGGTCCACGTCGCCTATTTCGATGGGCACGTGAATGTTCACGTTGTTCTCGGCGTGGTCGTGGATCTGCGGCGCGCCCCCCTTCATGGCCTCCAGAGGATCGAACACCGCTGGCAAGACCTCGTACTCAACGTCGATCAACTCCAGCGCCTCCAGTGCGGTTTCCTCATCCTCCGCCGCGATCGCCGCTACGTCCTCCCCAATATAACGAACCTTGTCGGCGGTGAGAAGCTCGTGGTCGCGAGTGTAGCGGAATACACCCCACTTCACGCCGGCGGCATCCTTGCCCGTGACCACCACCTTGACACCTCTCAGCTTCTCCGCCTTGCTGGTGTCGATGTGGAGGATTCGGGCATGAGCATGAGGACTCCTCAGTACCTTGCCGAACAGCATCCTGGGCAGTGTCAAGTCCGCTGTGTACCGTGCCTCTCCCGTCGCCTTCGCCTGCGAGTCGATCCTTACCACCCGTTGGCCCACTAACGTGTGTTCTGGCATTGTCTTCCCCTCTTTCTACTCTTCACCCGCCGCGGCGAGAACGGCCTCCACGATCTTGGCATAGCCGGTACAGCGACACACCACCCCGGAGATGGCGCGACGCACCTCATCATCAGTAGGGTGGGGGTTCTCCTCTAGAAGGGCCTTGCCGGTCAGGATCATGGCAGGGCTACAGAACCCACACTGGATGGCCCCGCGCTGGACGAAGGCCTTTTGCACGGGATGAAGATCGCCACCCTCAGCCAGACCTTCGATGGTCACTATCTCCTTTCCTTGGGCCTCCACGGCCAGAGTCAGGCAAGAGCGCACCGGCCTGCCCTCCACCAGCACGGTACAAGTTCCGCAAGCGCCCTCGCCGCAGCCCATCTTGGTTCCGGTCAACTCCAGCCTGTCTCGAATCACCTCCACCAGGGTCTCGTTGGGCCAAATGGCAACGTCATGCTGGTCGCCATTCACCAAAAGACGGATAAGCCGCTTCTCCATCCTCTCACTCCCTTCCCCACGCATTGAACAGAGCTCTCCTGGTGAGCACCCGTACCATCTTTCTTCTGTAGGTGGCCTCACTGCCCACGTTGTTCACAGGGCGGGCCAACTCGTACGCCGCATCCGCGACTTGGGACATCAGCGCCTCGTCCACTCGCCGACCCTCGAGTAGATTGCTGGCCTCCTGCACGACCAGGGGGCCTGTGCTAACACCGGTGAGCGCTACCCTTGCCCAGTCGCAAACGTCGGAACCGTCCTTGCGGACGGCGGCCGCCACGCCGACCAGGGGGTAATCCATAGCTCCCCGTTGCCGTAGCTTCTGGTAGTCTCCACCCGCGCCGGCGATGGATGCTGGCACCCGAACCTCGGTCAGTACCTCTCCTGTCTCCAGGGCGAGAGGCCGCTTGCCCTTACCCGTATACAGTTCCGCCAGCGGCAGTGCGCGCTCACCGCCCTTCTTGGCCAGGGTGATGGTAGCTCCGAGCGCGATGAGAGCCGGCGCCAGGTCCCCCCGATAGGTTGCGAAACAGCGATTTCCGCCCTCGATAACGTGGCACCTGTCGCCGCCGGTCTTGTAACAGGGCCCTCGGACCTGTCGCCAGAAACGAGACTGATTGTAGTAGAAGCACCTTGTGTTCTGACAGAGGTTTCCTGCCACCGTACCCATCTCCTGGAGCGGCGGGGCTGCTACCGCAGAGGCCGCCTCCGCCAGTAGTGGGAAGTGCTCCTGGACGAGGGGAGAACGGACCAGCTCGGCCAACCTGGTCAACCCCCCAATGCGCAACCCTTCCGCCTCCTCGACAACGAAGTCCACTCCGGGGATTTCCTTGAGATCGACAACGTAGGCCGGAGCAAGCAAGCCCTGCTTCATGGACACCAGGAGTTCCGTGCCGCCCGCTATGGATCTGGCCTCCTCACCATGCGCGGCCAAGAGCTCAAGAGCCTCACCCAGCGACCCGGGTTCTAGGTGCTCGAAACTCGGCAACTGCATCACGCCCTCCTACTGTTACTCCTTGCCGATCTCAGCGGCGATGATATTGGCGATGATATTGAGAATCATGGTTTGCGTGCCAGCCCCATACAGGAGCCAACGGGCGTCCCTGAAGTATCTCTGGATGTTCATCTCCATGGAGGCGCCGTAGGCGCCGAAGATGCGCGTAGCATCGTCCACGATCCTCAGCACCGCTTCAGTGATGAAATACTTGCAGGTGGCTGCCTCTATGTTCACGTTGAGCCCCTGATCCATACGCCAGGCCGCGTAGTAGATCATGAGTTGGGCGGCATCGATCTCCACCCTCATCTTGGCCAGCTTATGCTGTATGGCCTGCCACTTGATGATGGGACGTCCGTAGGCCACGCGCTGCCTAGCGTATTCCAGCGACTCTTCGTACGCAGCCTTCGCTATACCCAAGCCCAGAGCTGCGGTGTGTACTCGGATGTCGTTGAGTATGTTGCGCAGCAAGGTGAAGCCCTGCCCCTCTTTACCGCCAAATAGGCGATCAGCCGGGATTCTAACCTCGTGGAAGTACAGATCGTAGCACCCTGAAGCCAAGGCGATGAGTTTGTCGATCTTTTTGCCCACCTCCACGCCAGGTCTGTCTCTCTCCATCAGGAACAGATCGACCCCCCTAAACCCTGCGTCGGGATCGGTCTTCGCCGCCACTGTGTAGAAGTCAACAGCATTGGCGCCTGTGATCCAGCTCTTCTGCCCGTTGATCACGTACTCGTCGCCATCGCGCACAGCGGTGGTCTCCATGGCGCCCAGGTCCGTTCCGCCCGACGGCTCCGTCATACACATGGTGCCGTACTTCTCTCCCTTGATCGCGGGGACGAGAAAGTCGCGCTTCTGCTCTTCGGTCCCGAAGAGGTTGATGAACTCCGTGCCCATCAGGCATTGCATCATCACCCTGGCTGCCACGCTCATATAGCAGTGTGCCAACTCCTCGTTGAGGATGGCGAACAGTACATTGTCGCCGCCCTGACCACCCCACTCCTCGGCATAGCGCAAGCCGTAGAATCCTTGCTCTGCTATGCGATCAAGAAGGTCCTGGGGGATCTCCTCGTTCTCCTCCATCTCTTTGATGCGGGGCCTTACGTATCGATCGGCGAACTCCCTCACACTGCTCCTGAAGAGTTCCTGTTCGGGGGTGAAGTTGAAATCCATCGCTCCTCAACTCCCTTCGAGGCTGATACCGTCCCTGGCTTCGTGCCCGACGTCACAATCCCATTTGGCGCGCGATGATGCCGCGCAACACTTCTGACGTACCTCCTCCAAGCAACAGGAACCGCGCATCGCGGAAGTAACGCTGCACTGGATACTCCGCCGCCAGGCCGTAGCTGGCGAAAACCCGGGATGCCCCGTCTGCCACCTGGTTGGCCATCTCTGAGGCGAAAAGCTTGGCCATGGACGCCAGCTTCATGTCGCGCACTCCCTCGTCGAGAAGCGACGCGGCACGATACACCATCAGCCGCGCTGCCTCCAACTGGGTGGCCATGTCAGCCAGCCTGTGAGAGACAGCCTGGAAGCTGGCGATGGGGCGCCCGAACTGTATCCTCTCCTGCGAGTATCTCACAGCTGCGTCCAGAGCAGCGCGGCCCAGCCCGATGCTGAGAGAGCCCATCATGATCCGAATCTCCGCCAGTAGTGCCTCAAGGTTTCGAGAGCCAGTGCCCTCCTGGCCGAAGAGATGGTCCGCAGGAATGCGACACTCATCCAGAGTCAGCTCACCGGCACCCTGTCCGAGCACCGACATCTTGGCGATATCCCTGCCGATGCTGACACCTGGTGTTTCTCTCTCCACCAGGAACATGTCAATGCCCTTGAAACCAGCCTGGGGATCGGTCTTAGCGGCAACCGTGAAGAAAGCGGCCAGCGCAGCATTGGTGATCCAGAGCTTCCTGCCGTTAAGCACATAGTCATCACCATCTCGCCGGGCCGTGGTCTTGATCGCTCCCAGATCTGAGCCGGCATCGGGTTCCGTCATGGCGATCACGCCCATCTTCTGGCCCTTAATGGCCGGCACAAGCAGACGCCGCTTCTGCTCCTCGGTGCCGAAGCGGTAGACGAAATCCGTGCCCATCAAGCACTGCATGGCCACAGTGGCAGCCAGGCTCATCGAGCCCCGGGCCAACTCCTCGCACATGAGGGTGAACATCACGTTGTCGCCCTCGGAGCCACCGTACTCCGCCGGGTACCGTATGCCTAGGTAGCCGAGTTCAGCCGCCTTCTGGAACAAAGAGGCCGGGAACTGCCCCTCCTCGTCAATCCGCGCGGCAGCCGGCACAACCTCTTTGTCCACAAACTCCGCTACGCTTCGCCTGAGGAGTTCCTGTTGTTCGCTGAAGCAATGGCCCACACCAATCTCCCGCTACGAGCAGCCGCTAGATGACCCCTGACTCCGCAAGCTCAGCGATCCTCTTCTTGTCGTAGCCCAGCAAGTCGCCGTAGATCTCTTCATTGTGCTCGCCCAGGCGCGGCGGGAAGGTCATCTGCATGCCAGCAGACTCCAGGTAAGGGCTGATCACCGGTGTGGGCGGCAGGAAGACCACCCTCCCTGTCCGCGAATCCTTTGCCGTGATCATCTTGTCCTTGACCAGGGGATCTTCTATCACGTCCCCGATGCTATTCACGGTGGAGATAGGGACCGTAATACTCTGGAACAGTCCTATCAACTCCTCCGTGCTCCTGGCCCTCGTTATTTCATTTATCTCCTGATTCAAGCGCTCCACATCTGCTATCCGCCCGGCGTTGGTCTTGCGGTCCTCACTGTAGAGTGACTCGAAGCCTGACAACTCGGTCATGGCCTGCCATTGCCTGTCGTTGCCCACCGCGATGTACACATAGCCATCTGCGGTCTCATAGACGGAAACTGGTGCAAAGAACTCGTGGGTATTCCCTCTGCGCCTGATGGTCGCCCCGAAGCTCTTGGTGAGCATGATCGGATTCACCTCCCAGGAGACCAGGCTCTGGAACATAGAGATGTCCACACGCGAGCCTTCACCAGTGGTCTCCCGCAGGTACAGCGCCTTCATGATCTGCCCATAGCCCTGCTCGCTAGCCCCCAGGTCAGCCATGGGCAGCCCAAACACCTGCGGCGCGCCATCGTGTTCGCCGGTTAGATCCATGATCCCGGCACGCGCCTGTAGTATGGGGTCATAAGCCGCTTCGTTACTGTCAGGCCCGAAGCCAGTCATCCCCACCCAGATAATGTCGTCCTTGATCGCTCTCAATTGCTCGTACCCTATGCCCAGCTTGTCATAGTTCCTGGGCAGTTGGTTGCAGGCGAAGATGTCCACATCCAACTCCACGATCAGATCCCCGAGCACAGCCTTCCCTTCATCGCTACCCAGGTTCAGAGTGATCGCCTTCTTGCCCACGTTGTTGGGAAGAAAGTAGCTGTTCATTCCTTCCTCGCCCAGGACGTTGGCGCCGACATAGCGATTCGGGTCAGGGCGCTCTGGGTGTTCTACCCTGATCACCTTCATCCCTTCCGCAGCCAGCCGATAGGTGAGGTAAGGCAGCACGGTGGCCTGCTCCATGCTGAGTACGGTGACGTCTGCGAACAACTGGCTCATCTGTCCTCCTCTTCTCGCGCCTGCTTCTCCTTCAGGGCCTTGAGGACCTTCTCCGGTGTCACGGGCAGTTCCCGAATCCTCACCCCGACCGCATCGAAGATAGCGTTGGCAATGGCGGGAGCGGTTGGTATGCAGGCCGGCTCCGCCATCCCCTTGGCTCCGAAAGGCCCCGCCGGGTCATCCGTCTCGATAATGATGGAATCGATCTCCGGCATATCCAGCACGGTAGGCAAGGCGTAATCGGCGAAACTCGGGTTGAGCACCCGGCCTTCCTGGACCATCAGCTCTTCGTAGAGCCCATAGCCCAGCCCCATGGATATGCCGCCGTGGATCTGGCCCTCCACCGCCATGGGATTGATGGCTCGTCCCACGTCGTGGGCGGCTGCTATCTTCAGGACCTTGACCTCCCCCGTCTCTGTGTCCACCTCCACCTCCACGGCCTGCGTAGCGAAGCCGTAGGCTGCTGAGATGTTCCCACGGTACTCCTTGTCCTGCTTCTCTGTGGGTGGTTCGTACCACCCTCTGGCCAGGACTACGTCGCCGTCCAACTGGAAGTGCTTGCTGCGCACCATCTTCTCGAAGGGGATCCACTCCTCGGGCTCGCCCTTGCGGTAGATCCTCCCCTCCTTCATGTCCAGGTCCTGGACGCTGTCGCCCATACTTTCTGCGGCCGCCTCGAGTATCTGCCTCTTGGCGTCTGCCGCGGCCAGGCGCGCTGAGTTCCCTGCCACAAAGGTGGTGCGGCTGGCGTGGGCACCGACGTCCCAGGGTGTGATGTCGGTGTCGGCGTTGATGACGGTAACGTTTTCTACGGGGACGCCCAACTCCTCCGCCACTATCTGCGCCATCACGGTGTCCGCGCCCTGGCCCATGTCGGTAGAACCGGATATGAGAGTCACCTTGCCGAAATCATCCACCTTGACGGTGCTTCCACAGCCGTCGGAAGGGTAGATACGCGCTCCGCCTCCCACGTGGATCATGGAGGCCATGCCCACCCCTCGGTTGCCAGACTTGGCGCGCTTCTGCTTCCACGACACGCTCTCGGCTGCGCTTTGGATACAGTCCGTCAAGCCACAGCTGGTTATCTTCACACCCTGGCCGGTCACATCGCCCGGCTGGTTGGCGTTCCTCAAGCGAATCTCCATGGGGTCCATGCCCAACTCGTGAGCCAGCATGTCCATGTGGGATTCCAACACGAAGGTGGCCTGCGGATTGCCATACCCTCTCATGGCACCGCTGTAGGGGTTGTTGGTGTAGGCTACCACCACGTCGTACTTCACGTTGGGCACACGATAGAGAGAGGAGATGGTGAGCATCATGACCAGAGGTGTGGTCGCGCCCCACGAACTGTAGGCACCGTTGTCCAGAATCATACTCACCTGGCGGGCCGTCAGCGTGCCGTCCTTCCTGGCTCCGCTCTTGATGTCACAGATGACGGGCTGCCGCGTAGGGGAGGCCACGAACTCCTCCTCTCGGCTGAAGGCGATCCTGACCGGACGGCCCGTCTCTTTGGCCAACAGTATGCAGATAGGCTCGAAGGGATACATGTCCAGCTTACTGCCGAACGCGCCTCCGATGGTCGTCTTGATGACCCTGATCTTGTGAGCTGGCATCCCCAAGGCCATACTCAGGTCGCGCTGGTACAGGAAAGGCATCTGGGTGGAACTCCAAACCGTGAGGTCGCCAGAGGGATTGAAACTGGCCAGGCAAAAGGAGGTGCCCATACAGCAGTGAGTCACAAAGGGCAGCCGGAAGCGATCTTCGATCACTACGTCTGACTCTTGGAAGCCCTTCTGCACATCGCCGTGGTAGTAGGACTGCCTCATCTTTTCCTGAATGTTGTTCGGAGCATCGGCGTGAATCACTGGAGCACCGGGCTTCATTGCCTCTTCGGGATCGAACACGCCCGGCAACTCCTCGTACTCCACCCTGATCAACTCCAGGGCCTCCTGGGCGGTCTCCTCGTCAACGGCGGCCACCGCCGCGATCTCGTCACGAATGCAACGAACCTTTCCCGCCTTCAAGACAGGGTGATCGCGAGCCCAACCGATCTTGATCTCCGGTATGTCCTTGGCGGTGAGCACCGCCTTGACGCCAGGCAGAGCCTTCGCCCTGCTCGTGTCTATGTTCAGTATCCGGGCATGCGGGTACTCGCTACGCAGGATGCTGCCGTAGAGCATCCTGGGCAGCCTCATGTCGTGTCCGTAGATCGCCTGTCCGGTGACCTTACTGGGTGCGTCGAGCTTGGCAGTCGGCTTGCCAACGAAGGAGAATTCCTCCGACATAGTCGCTTCCTCCACTAGCCCCGTTCACTCTGCACACGCTGCCCTGATTGCCTGCACGATGTTGACGTAGCCGGTGCAGCGGCACAGGTTGCCAGAGATCGCTTCCTTGATCTCCTCCTCAGTGGGGTGCGGGTTTCTGTCCAGGAGGGCCTTGGCCGACATCAACATCCCCGGTGTGCAGTAGCCGCACTGTACGGCACCGTGTTCGATGAACGCCTTCTGAAGAGGATGAAGCTCTCCCGCGGAGGCAAGACCCTCCACGGTCATCACCTCTCGCCCCTGGGCCTTGAGGGCCGGCACGAGGCAGGAGGTGACGGGCTCACCCTCCAGGAGCACGGTGCACGCCCCGCACTCGCCCTGTCCGCAGGCCTCCTTGGTCCCCATCAGGCGAAGTTCGTCCCGCAAGACGTCCAACAGCATGGCATCGGGCTTGATATGGACTGTCACCTCTTCGCCATTCAGTTTCATGGTCATGGCTTCCATGGTTGGCACTCCCTCGGCTTGTTGTCTTTGCCTCCTCAGGCCTGGGCCCCTACTAGCGCGCCTTCCAGTGCGCGCCTCAGCAACACCTTCACCATCTCCCGCCGATATTCCGCTGACCCGCGCAGAGGATTGTTGCGCGGCTGCGCTTCCTGGCTTGCTATCTCTAGCGCAGATTCTACAACTGCTTCATCCACGGGTTGTCCCCGCAGCGCAGCCTCCGCCTGCCGGGCCCGGAAGGGCGTCAGCGCCACCGGCCCCAGGGCTAGGATCACGTCTTCCAGTGTTCTGCCATCCCCGTCCATGTGCACTACCACCGCGGCGTTCAGGATGGGCAGCGACAGAGCCCGGCGCTTGGCCAGGCGAGTGAAGGCTGAACCCCGGCGGCGCCCAAGAGCTGGAAAGCGCAGAGCCACCAGGATCTCTGAACTGGCATCCACCTTGGACTCGCCGGGCCGAACGTAGAGGGCCTCCAGGGGCTCGCGGCGAGTCCCCTTGATGCTGGCTATCTCAGCCTCGGCACCGAGCGCCAGCAAAGGGATGGCGGTGTCGGCGGCGGGCTGAGCGTTGACAATGTTGCCGCCCACCGTTCCCATGTAGCGTATCTGTGGCGAACCGACGGCGGCGGCACCCTGGGCTAGGGCGCAGGCCTGTTCTTGGAGCAGCCTAGAGGAGGCCAGCCTCTGATGGGTGATGGCAGCCCCGATTCTGATCATGTCATCCTGGCGGTGAATGCCTTGCAGTTCGGGCAAGCGGCTGACGTCCACCAGGGCCTTAACCTTGCGTTCCTTACTCTTCAACTGGGGAACCAGATCCGTGCCGCCCGCGATCACCCTCGCCTCGCCTTCGTACTCGGCCAGCATGGACAGGGCCTCGTCCAGAGAGGCGGGAAAAAGGTACTTCTCCCACCTCATTGCTCCCTCCGCAGGCCAGCTTCGAATGCCCGCAGGTTCAGCTCTCTGAACCTGGGCGGCGATATGCGCTCGATGGTCTCCCTGATCTGTTCGGGCTCGAAGGGCAACCCGGGGACACTCAGGGCGCGGCCGATCAGCACCAGATTGGCAGACCGGGCAGAACCCAGCGAGAGCGCTACCTCGTCAGCAGGGTGGCTGTGTGCGGCAATCCCGTTTTTGGTCAGGTATCCCTTCACTCCTTCGTCCCAGAAATCGCCCCGAGCGCTGTTGACGAAGCACAAACCACCGCGCTTCAGGAAAGCCAGGGTGCGATACGCCTCGTCTTCGTCGAAAGCCAGCAGCACATCCGCCGTCCCTTGGCGCACCAGGGGACTTTCATAGGCGCCGATCTTCAAGTGGGAGATCACCGATCCACCTCGCTGGCTCATGCCATGAGTCTCGGAACCCAGTACATCATAGCCCAGGGCCAGAGCCGTCTCCGAGAATACGCTCGTGGCGAACAGAACCCCCTGCCCCCCTATGCCAGACAGTATCAACTTTAGATCCATGTCATTCTTCCGCTTCAACGATGCACCCCTTAGGACAGGCTTCCAGACAGACTCCGCAATTGACACAGTTCCGTCGGTCCACCACGACCCGCCCCAGATCCTGATCCAGCACCAAGGCCGGGCATTCGAAGGCGATCTGACAATATTCGCAGCCGTCGCAGTCCTCCGTGACCGTCACACGTACTGGATGCTCGTGCAAAGGGCTGGGGTCATACAGCACGCAGGGATGCTTGGCGATGATCACGGCGACGCCTCCATCGGGCTCCCGCGTGTAGTCACGCGCACGCTTGACCAGCGCCTCGAAATCCTTGACCCGGTAGGGATCGATCTCTTCTACAAACTTGACCCCGCACGCCTGAACCAGGTCTTTGATGGCCACCCTCCTTCCCATGCTTCCGTCAGCCAGCACGCCCGAATCGGCGGTGGGCTGCATGCCCGTCATGGCCGTTGTGCTGTTATCGAGAATGACCAGCACGAAGCGAGCTCCGTTGTAGACAGCGTTCGCCAGGGGAGGAACACCCGAGTGCAGGAAGGTGGAATCGCCGATGGTGGCCGCGATAGCCACCTTCTCGCCGTCCTGCTGGTAGGCCTGATAAAGGCCGCTGGCGATGGTCACCGACCCTCCCATGTCCAGACAGGTGTCCACCGCGTTGAGATTGATCCCCAGAGTGTAGCAGCCGATGTCGCCTGGGTAGATCGCTTTGGACCCCAGGGCCCGCTTCATGCCGAAGAAGGCCGCTCGATGCATGCAACCAGGGCACAATCGTGGTCGCCGAACGGGCAGACCAACGTCCGCGACCAACTGCGCGAGTTCACCGGTATCGATCTCCTTAGGCAGCCTAATCGCCAATCTCTCCGCTTGCTGCGCCACTAGCTGACCTATGACCTCCGGTGTCAGCTCACCTGCCGAGGGTACCACACCGTTCAAGCGACCCAGCACCTTGCGCTTGTCCAGGATCTGGAGCTCCACCACCGCGTCCGGCTCCTCGAGGACCACCACCTGCTCGCAGCCTGCCACGAAATCCGCCACCACCTTCTGCGGCAGAGGGTGAGACGTGCCGATCTTGAGGATGGAGAACCTCCCTTCCAGTTCCAACTCTCTGAGGGTGTCTTTCAACACTGAGTAGCTGCTCCCACCAGCGATGAAACCGAGCCTTCCGTCCTCACCGGGGATGGATGCGTTCAGATCAGAGGTCTCAAACTCCTCCTGGATACTGTTCAGCTTCTCGTTCAGTTCTTTGTGAAGCTGGAGACGAAAGCGGGGAGTGGCTGCCCACCGGCCTGGATCCTTGTCGAACTGAGCTGGGCGCTCCAGTTCCAGCACCGGCATAAACTCCACGTTCTCTCTGGCGTGCGAGACGCGGATGGCCGGCCGCAGAATCACCGGCAGGCGATGCCGCTCCGACAACTCGAAGGCAGCCTTGACCATCTCTCTAGCCTCGCGAGGGCTGGAAGGGTCGAGGGCCGGCACCTTGGCGAACAAGGCGTAGAAACGGGTATCCTGTTCTGTCTGCGAGGAATGGGGTCCAGGGTCGTCGCAAGAGATGATCAGAAATCCGCCCTTAACCCCGGTGTAGGCGGAGCTCATCAGGGGATCGGCAGCCACATTGAGGCCCACTTGTTTCATAATTACAGCGGCTCGCTTGCCGGTGTAGCTGGCCGCCAGGGCCACCTCGTAGGCCACCTTCTCGTTGATGCTCCACTCCACGTGGGTGTTGAGGCCCAGCTCCTTCTTGAAGCGCACGACGGCTGGCAGGATCTCCGAGCTCGGCGTACCGGGATAGGACGTCACCACATGACATCCACTCTCCACGATACCCCGTGCAATGGCTTCATTTCCAAGTAGTACTTCCTGTCTCGATTCGCTCAAACCACGCTCCCTTTCTCTGGACGCTCCGGACCTGCTGTCATGGTCTTGCCTTGCGGTTCAGCGGCAACGAGCGGTCGTGCCCTCGATGGACATGTCATCAGCCAACGATGACGAAACGACAGAGTTCATCCCCCTTGGCCCGGCAATGCGTTTCCTCAGACCTCACGTCGGTTCCGAAGATGCCGGCAGCCATCCCCGCCATCACGCCCCGGATCATGTGGCATACGCCTTGCTTCGCGCTGCCGTATGCCTCGGCGAAGGCAGAATTCCTGACCAGGACGATCAGTTTTCTGCCATCCCTGTCGAACTCCTCCACCTCAAAGTCGCCCCACCCTATCTCGCGCCCCATGTTGCACATGAAGGCGACGATCTCCTCATCCGAGTAGTGGAAAACGTCCTTGTACTTCTGAGATGATCGCGAGCCCCCAGTGTAGCCCCCGGCCATCATCATCTTGGCCGTCCGGTCCCCGAGGGTAGTCTCCACCGCTTTCTGGAAGTCCACCACGGTGTCGGGCCTGATCAGCATGTAGCGTACACCCTTGAAGGTTACAGTGCCCTGGCCTTCGTCGTACTCGAGGTTGTCGAGGATAGAGTTCGCCATGGGCCCTCACCCCTTCCGGAACTGCTCCGTAGCCTTCTCGTCGATCGCCAATGTCTGGGGGTCGATGACCACGTGGTAATCCTCGCGCGCGCTCTCCAGGGTCACTTTGCCATCCCTCACATCCTGCAGCAGTAGCTCGCGATCTCGCTCCAGGGGATCGCCGTATCCACCAGCCCCTGGCAACCGCAGGCTGACCACGTCACCCTTGCCCAGAATGTCCAGGCCCTTGGATTTGAGGGGTCTCTCCTGGGCAGTATCCGGGTTCAGCACGAACCTGCCCTTGCTTCCCTCTTTCCCCCCGAAGAGACCAAAGGCACCGAAGCGCTGTCGATCCCCATAGCGGGCCAGGGAAACGTCATCGGTCAGTATCTCGAAGTCACGACGGACTGCCAACCCACCGCGATACTTGCCCGCTCCTCCAGAGTCGGGGATGAAATCGTATCTCCTGATGCGCACCGGGTACTCCAGCTCGATGGCTTCGATCGGGGTGTTCTTGAAGCGGGCCAGGTGTGAGTCCTGTCCGTCCCGCCCGTCCTTGGTAGGCCTGGCGCCCGCGCCTCCGCCTTGAATGTCGATCAGAACGAAGCGCTTGCCCGTCCTGGGATGGTAGCCGCTGAACCCGCAGTTGGTGATCTGGCCGTGGCAACCGGCCTGCACCCTGTCGGGCGCCGCCTTGGACAGGGCCAGCATCATAGCTTCAGCAATTTTCTGCGAGGTGTTGGTCCTGGCGCCCATGGCGCCAGGCATTCGAGGGTTGACGATCAGCCCCTCCTCAGCCTCCACTCTGAAGGGACGATAGCAGCCCGAGTTTGGCGGCACGTGAGGATCGATGACGGCAATCAGGGCATAGTAGACAGCAGCATGGACTGTAGCTATGGGGCAGTTAATGTTGCCCTTGACCTGTTTCGCAGTGCCCTCGAAATCGACCACCACTTCGTCGCCCTTCTTGTGGATGTTCACCTGCAGTCTGATCGGCTCGTCAGTGAACCCATCGTCATCAATCCAGTCGACGCCGCTGAATGTACCGTCGGGCAGCTTCCTCAGACCGGCGCGGATGCGGCTCTCCGAGTAGTCCAGTAGCATCTCCTGGCACTTGCTGACCACATCGACGCCGTACTTCTCAAAGATGTCACCGAGCCTCTGCACCCCCACGAAATCGGCCGAGGCCTGTGCTCGAACATCTCCCAGAGTCTTGTCCGGCACCCGGATGTTGTTCCTGAGTATCCCGAACAACTCGGGGTCCTCCTCCCCTTTCTTATAGAGCTTGACCATGGGGAAGCGGAGACCTTCGAGGTAGATCTCAGTCAGACCACCAGCGGTTCCGCCCGGCACGGCTCCGCCCATGTCTGAGTGATGGGCGATGCTGCCCGTGAACCCCACCAACTTTCCGTTGTAGTGGGCTGGCGCGAAGGTCACCATGTCCATCACATGCTGGCCGCCCGAATAGGGGTCGTTGAACATGATGAGGTCGCCTTCGTCCAGGTCCTCTGGCCTGTACTTCTGGACCAGGGCCCGCATCCCCAGCTCGAAGCCGGTCAGGAGCATGGGCGCATGGTGGGCCTGGGCGATGGTGTTGCCATGACGGTCGAAGATCGAGCAGGTCATGTCCTCGGTCTCTTTGATAATCGTCGAGCGTGCCGTCCGCACCAGGGTCCGACCCATCTCGTCAGCCGCCTGCTCCATGGCGTTGCGTATGACCTGCATCGTGATCAAATCAGCCTTGTAGGCCACCTGATACCTCCTGCGACAGACAAACCGCTGCCGATCCTTTAGGAGAGAGGGATGATGATATTGCCGTACTCATCCACAGTCCCCTTCAACCCCGGTGTGATAACCGTTGTGGAAGCCACTTCCTCAATGAGCGTCGGGCCGCTAACGACATGACCCGGCTGCAAGAGAGATCGATCGTAGATGGCAGCATCGATAAAACCCTGCGTGGGGAAGTGTACAGCGCGCGTACCCTTGCGCGCGACCTCGGCGTCCCCATCACCGGCGCCAATGTGGGACAAAGACACCTCTGGCACCCTGCCGATGGCGGCCACGCGAAGGTTGATGAACTCCACCTTCTCATCGACGGAGCCGTACGCGTAGATGCGGTAGTGCAAGTCGTGAAAACGGTTCACAATCTCCTCGATATCAGCTCTGGTGAAGGAATCCTTGCGAGTCACCGGTGTGCTGATCTCATATGACTGACCTTCGTAGCGGAGATCGGCAGACCACACGATCTCGATCTGATCATCAGGCACTTTCTGAGACCGCAGTTGTTCCCTTCCCCGAGCCTCCAGCCCCTGGAAGGACATCAGAATCTCTTCGGGTGCCAGTTGGTCCTCATTCCTGGCCAGTGTGGATGCATAGTCGTAGCGAGTGTTGGCCACGAGCAGCCCCACCGCGGAGAAGGTTCCAGCGTAGGGAGGGACGACGACCTTCTTCATGTCCAGGTCCTGTGCCAGTTCCACGGCGTGAAGCGGACCTGCCCCTCCAAAGGGCAAGAGGGCAAACTCCCTCACGTCGAAGCCCTTCTCGGTGGAGTTGACGCTGATCGCGCGCTCCATGTTGGCGTTGACCACACGGATGATGCCGCTCGCCGCCTCTTCCAGGGGCAGCCCGAGGGGCTCGGCCACGTGTTTCGTGATGGCTTTCTCGGCCAGTTCTGGGTACAACCTCATCTCCCCGCCCAGGAAGTAGTCGGGATTGAGCCGGCCTAACACGAGATTGGCATCGGTGACTGTCGGCCTCTCCCCTCCCAACCCGTAGCAGGCTGGACCTGGAGCGGACCCAGCGCTCTCCGGCCCCACGTTCAGTGCACCACCTTGATCAATCCACGCCAGACTACCGCCTCCAGCCCCGATGGCCTCCACGTCCAGTATGGGTATCTTCACTGGGAAGCCTTCGAACTGGCTCTCGGGCGCCACGCGCGGCTCGCCGCGGTCTATCACACCCACATCGAAGCTTGTGCCGCCCATATCCACACTGATCAACTGCTCTTCGCCCGTCAACCGTCCGACGTAGGCCGCTGCCAGTGCACCGCCCGCAGGTCCCGAGTTGACTATGTTCACCGCCCGGTGCTTCGCCATGTCGGTAGTCATGGAGCCACCGCTGGCCTGCATGATGCGGAGATCGACGTCCCCATATCGGGTCAGCAACTGACCCTCCAGGTTGTCCAGATAGCGCTCCACGACAGGCGCCAGGTAGGCATTGATCACCGTGGTGGAGGTCCGTTCGAACTCGCGGAACTCAGGGGCGATCTCCGAGGAAATGGAGACAGCGGCCTCGGGGAACATCTCCGTACAGATCTCCCTTACTCTCTCCTCGTGTGCCGGGTTCCGAAAGCCGAAGAGAAAGCAGATGGCCATGGATTCCACAGCCTCGCCCTTGAGGAACTGCACCGCCTGGCGGGCTGAATCCTCGTCCAGAGGTACGACCACCTCGCCGTCGACCCCGACTCGCTCCCTCACCTCGAGTCGCAGATACCTCGGCACCAGAGGCAGCGGCGTATCAACGAAGATGTCGTACAGACCGGCGGCGGGGCGCTCAATACGTCCTATCTCCAGAATATCGCGCATCCCCTCAGTGGTTAACAGTCCCATCCGCGCCCCTTTACGCTCTATGAGGGCGTTGGTGCCGATGGTGGTCCCATGGACCAGGTAGTCCACCTGATCAAAGGAACTGTCCGCCATGCCCATGATCTTGTCGATACCGCTGATGACGCCTTTGGCCAGGTCACCGTGAGTGGTCAGGACCTTGGTATAGCGAATGCGACCACTGAGATCGTCTATCAACACGATGTCCGTGAAGGTACCACCGACGTCAATGCCGATACGCATCTTCCCACATCCCCCAGTTTCTCATGTAGTCCACTGGCTTGCGCCTGCAGTCGATACCGCCCCCGCTGAAGCTCTAGAGGCCGACGGGTTCCTCGAACTCACCGAAGACGTTCTTCAGCACCTGAGTCATCTCGCCAACCGTGGCATAGGTGCGCACGGCGTCCATGATGAAGGGCATGAGGTTCGCCTCCCCTTCGGCTGCGCGACGTAGACTTTCCAGAGCTCCGGTGACCTCTGAACCATCACGCTGGGACCGGAGTTCGTTCAGACGGCGCATCTTCTCCTCAGCCTGTTCTGGCCTGTACTCGTGGAGTTCTACGTCGCGCTCCTCCTCCTCGATGCGGTACTTGTTGACGCCAACCTTGACGATCTCGCCGTTCTGGATCGCCCGTTCGTACAGATAGGCCTGCCGCGCCACCGCTCGCTGAATGAAGCCCTCGCTGATGGCCTTGACGATGCCCCCCATAGCCTCCACTCGCTCCATCTCCTCCACGATCTTCTCTTCGAGATCGGTGGTGAGACGCTCCACATAGTAGGATCCTGCCAGAGGATCCACGGTGTCACACAATCCCATCTCCTCCGCCAGAATCTGCATCGTGCGGAGTCCTATCAGGGCCGCCTTCTCCGTGGGGATGGTGTAGGCTTCGTCATACGTGCAGAGGGCCATGGTTTGCGTTCCGCTCAGGGCCGAAATAAGGGCATAGTACGCTCCCCGGACGATGTTGTTCTCAGGCTGCTCGATGGTCAATCCACCTCCGCCGCCACCGGCAATCATCTTCATCTGCATGGCCCCGGGATCGGTGGCCCCGAACTTGTCGCGAACGATCTTTGCCCAGAGGCGACGCGCGGCGCGGAACTTCGCGACCTGCTCAAAGATGTTGCCCCAGATGTCGAAGTTAAAGGATAGGCGGGCCACGAAGTCGTCCACGTCCAGCCCGCGCTGGCGAACGTGTTCAATGTAGGCCGAGGCGATGGCGTAAGCATAGGCGATCTCCTGAACGGGATTCGCGCCAGACTCACGTATGTGGTAGCCGCAGACGCTGACGGGGTAGTAATACGGCACATGCTCTGCACAGAACTCTATGGTATCTCCGATGAGACGAATCGATGGCTCTACGGGGAAGATCCACGTCCCTCGACCTATGTATTCCTTGAGGATGTCGTTCTGCGCGGTGCCGCGGAGTTCTGCCGGCGGGACTCCCTGCTTCTCAGCCACCACGAAGTACATGGCCATCATGATGGCGGCTACACCATTGATGGTCAGACTTGTGCTGATCTTGCCCACTGGAATGCCTTGAAAGGCCTCCTCCATGTCTTGCAGGCTGTCCACCGCCATACCCACCCTGCCCACTTCGCCCCAGGCAAGAGGGGCGTCGGAGTCCAGGCCCATCTGGGAGGGCAAGTCGAAAGCTACGTTGAGGGCGTTCTGGCCGTGCTCGATGAGGTACTTGAACCGCTCGTTGCTCTCTTGGGGGGTGCCAAAGCCAGCGTATTGGCGCATCGTCCAGGGGCGGTAGCGGTACATGTACTTGTGGATGCCCCGAGTGAAAGGATATGCGCCCGGCTCGCCGACCTCATCTGCCTGGTCCAGGTCGGCCACGTCTTCGGGACCGTAGAGCGGCTTGACCTTGATACCGGATTCCAGGACTACCTCTCGCAGCTTCTTCTCATCCATGCTCGGTCCCTTCCACCCTTCGTCGGCTCAGTTGAGACGGCTGGCTTGGCATAGCCAGCAATCCCAGCATCACCATCCGCCACTCCGAGCAACTCGACGGGCCCACGCTGGTTGGCAGCTTCACCTTATGCCATCGTTCTCGTCCCTGCCCCGCGATATCTGGGCAGGGCACAGCCCGTTCGTGTTCTTTGCCGGGATCACGTTGGCTCTCCGGTGATCGCTGCGTCGGCGTGCTGTCGCTCTACTCTGGACGCCTCTATCTCGGCCAGGTCACTGTAGATCGTATGCCGGGATACGCCCAAGCGCTCCGCAACGAGGGGGATCGCTCTCTTGAGCAAGAAAGCGCCCTTCTCCTCCAGCGTGCGGACAACCCTCAGGCGATCGGCTCTCTGCATCAGCGAGCTGGGTATCCCGGTGGCAGCAATGGCGTCGTCGAGCATCTTGTCCAGGACCTCGCCAACATCGCTGCCGAATGTCTGAGCCGGCGCATCGTCGTCAGTTGGCCTGAGAAGGCCCTGCAAGTGACGGTCGAAGGTTAGAAAGGGGGTAATGTCCAGGTTGATGCACAGGCCACCGAAGATGGTGCCTTTCTCATCGCTGAGGAAGACCGATGCGGACTTGATGACCCTTCCTCCCTCAGCAACCGTCGTATACGAGTATACCCGTCCGCTCTCAGGAGATCGCAAAGAGGTCAGGCCAGAGTCGGTCAATGGTGCGCCAACGTCTCGGCCCGTGACGTTCCCCTCGATGGCGACGACAGACGCATCGGGGTCCGACATGTCGTGCAGCACCACCTCGCATCCGGGACCGAGAAGATCGACAATGGCAGCCATTGCCGGTCTCAAGGAAGCAAAGATCTTGTTCTTGAGGTGAGAGTCTATCTCTTCCGGCACGTGCACACCTCAATCCTCTCAAAAGGTGGCAGGCGCGTACCAGCGCGGCCTCGGGGACTTCTCCGCGCACGCATAGTATACAAGCATCTCTACATTTTGTCAAGTACCTAGACATTTAGGCGACCTCTGCCGCGCTGCCAACTCATGGAGTGTGGTGGGGGCCCTGGCCTGCTCTAGCAACAAGTCAGGCAGCCTCGGACATCCCCGAGAGGCGGATCCATAATGCGGCTCGAATCGGAGCACGACGCACGGGCGTGAGTCAGCACAGGAAGCAGGAGCTACTGGACCGCCCTTCGTGACCCTCTGACCGCGCGCTGTTCGGCGCGAGTCGCTGGCTCCAGCCAGTGGGCCTGCGCCGAGAGTGCTTGCTCCGGCCTCAACCAGGGAGTATAATGGCCCGCACAGCCCTATCGTCGGACAGGGCTTTTCAACATCATTGAGCGTGGCAGGTGGAAAGGAGGCGATGATGGGTCTCCGGACAGTCACCCAAGACAACGTCACCTGGACGGACCTCAGGATACCAACCACCGACGACATACAACGCCTGGAGGAACAATTCCCCTTCTTCCACCCACTGGACCTCGAGGATTGCCTCAGCCATCTGGAAAGGCCCAAGATTGACGAATACGATGACTACCTGTTCATCGTGATGCAGTTTCCCGCGTTCAACAAGGCTACCAGGCGGCTAGGGAGTGGTGAATTGGACATCTTCGTGGGTCGAGGTTTCCTGGTCACCGTCAGCGACGGAACGCTGGAACCACTGGTCGAGGCCTTCGATGACTGTGAGATGGATGAGGTCATCCGACGCCAGTTCATGGCGCGCGGATCATACTACCTGCTCTACATGCTGATCGACGACCTGGTTGACTACTGCCTCCCCATCCTGGACAAGGAGAACCTCAATATCGAAAGCATCGAAGAGAGAATCTTTGATGGCAATGCCAGGGAACTCGTCAAGGAGATCTCCATCGTCAGACGGAATCTGATCAACTTCAGGCGCACCATCAAACCTCAAATGAAGGTCATGGCCAGCCTGGAGCGGAAAGACTGGGAGTTCTTGAGAGGCGATCTCGACGTCTACTGGGGAGACGTCGCCGACCACACCGTTCAGATCTGGGAGCGTCTGGAAGACCTTTGGGAGGTAGTAGAAGGGTTGAGCACGACCCTGGAGTCGCTTACCTCCAACCGCATTAACGAGGTGATGAAGATCCTGACCATCTTCTCCGTCATCATGCTACCCCTGTCCGTGATATCTGGCATCTACGGCATGAACCTCATACAGCTTCCTTTGGCCAGTCACCCCATGTCCTTCGTGATCATCATGGGCGTCATGGTCTGCGTCGTAGCGGGCATGCTGGCGTATTTCAGGCGGGAGCGCTGGCTCTAGGTGGACGCCGCAGAGAAAGGTTCACCACCTGACAGCGGCGAACTGGAAACACCGCTGAGACTGGACCTCAAGAAGCTACTCCTCATGCTCATCGTCGGAGTAGGGGTTGCCCTTCTCCTGCTGCGGCTAACTGGCGAGCGAGAGGCTCTGGCTATGCTGGCCTCTGCGCGGGTGGACTTCGTCCTACTAGCGGTGGCGGCCGAAGGCCTGCGCTACGTGGCTGTGGCCCTGTACACTCAGAAGCTCCTCCACTTCCTCGGACATCATATCAGGTTGTGGCCATTCGTGGAGCTGATGTTCGCTGGCGGCTCGGCGAACCGCATCGTCTCGGCCGGAGGCGCGGCAGGTATCTACATCCGGTACCGCTTCTTCGACAGACACGGTTTGTCCCTCGGGAGTCTGGCTGTGGTGCTCATCCTCCAGAACTTGATGACCGGCCTGATTCTGTTCACCTCCCTCTGCCTGGCTCTGATCTATCTCCTCAGTCGCCAGTTGATAGGCGCAACTCAACTTTGGGTCGCCGTGGCCATGCTTGGCCTGATGGTGGGCCTGTTCCTCTTGGCGGTTGTGCTCTACAGGCGTCCCATTCTCCTGCGGCGTAGTCTGGACGTCACAGCCAGACTGATTGATGTGCCCGTCAGCAAGATAGCCAGAAGGAGCATCTACAACCCGACAGGCCTGACTGAGAGCATCGACAACTTCTACGAGGCGATCGCGGTGGCTCGCCGCAAACCCCTTGAGACGTGCAAAGCACTGGCCTACGGTGTCCTGACTCTCTTCTGTGACATAGCGTCCTTGTATTTCGTATTCTATGCTCTTGGCTACCCTATCGAACTCGATGTGCTGATCGTGGGATACGTCATTACCAACTACATCATTAGCATCCTGCTCATGCCCGAGGGAATTGGCGTGACAGAAGCCTCACTGACCGCGGTCTACAGCAGCCTTGGCATCCCTTCCAGTATCGTGGTCGTGGCCACACTGCTGTTTCGCTTCATCGCTTTCTGGCTGCCCATCGGTGTTGGTCTGGTGGCGTTATGGGACCTACGTCGCCAGGCACTGTTGTGAGGCCCACGCGGACTGGAGTCTTACGGAGGCTGGTCTCGGAAATCGACACCGAGTTGCACGAAGTAGGCTAGCACCAAGCCCCGTGAACGACCACAGGCTGGGCCGCGTCCGGCCCTTCCCTCGATGAGGAAAGCCTGACTGTACACCCGTGCGGATCTTGAGACCTCCCTCCCGTTGACGAGTACACTTGAGTGGAAACGGAGGTAGCGACATGCTCAAAAGATCATTGATCGGCCTGGGTATCGCACTGGGAGTGCTGGCAACGTGCTCCATGCTACTGGTGGCCGGAGGAGTGGTGGGGGGAATGGTGGGGTATGTGAGTGCCCGCTACACGGCTCGACAGGTCCTGCCCCACTCACTTGAACAGCCGGCGCAGCCGCCTCAGCTCTCGCCGGAACCACCTGACCAAGAGTGGCAGTGGCCCATGCCCTTCAGGCAGGCACCTGAGACGCTCTGGGGGCTGGTGACCGCTGTGCGCGTCACCGAGGTGGTACCAGACAGCCCGGCAGACGAGGCCGGGCTGGAAGTGGATGATGTCATTATCGCCATTGACGGAAAAGCTCTCGACGCGGAACACGGGTTGTCGGCGGCAGTTCATGGGCACGATCCGGGAGACGAGACAGTCCTCACCGTCATCCGAAGGGGCGACGACACCGAGGTTTTGGAAATGAAGGTCACGCTGGGGAGAGACACAGACGAAGAGGGTGAAGTGGTGGCCTACTTGGGGATATGGTACCGCTACCTCGGAGCGGCGGCGCTCGGCATCCCGCGGGCGGGCGGTTCTTGGGACTAGGCGCCCGCCTCTCTTCCCTTGGGCCGGTAGGCCACGAGAGTGAATCCTGGACTAACGAGGTAGAATATGGGAGATGTTCGGCAGAGAAGGGGTTGCGGTTTGGGCCTGACCTTTGCCGCGGTGGTGATCGTTGCCCTGCTCAGTGCCACCGCTGGCGGCATAGTGGGCGGACTCGCAGGCTACGCCGTGGCCAGCAATCGAGTACTGCCTGAGCCAACCGCGCCTGGAACTGCACTGACTCCTTCAACTACTTATCTCACATTGACGGAAGACTCGGCCCTCGTCTCTGCCGTCGCACAGGTGAAGCCTGCGGTGGTGACGGTAATCAACACCCTGCCTCCCCAGCGCGGGTTCTTCGGGCAGATCCTCGAACCACAAGCCTCTGGGTCAGGCGTGGTCATCAGCGAAGAGGGGTATGTCATCACCAACAACCATGTGGTGGAAGACAGCCAGAGCCTGGAAGTCATATACGCCGATGACACCAAAGTACCTGCTACCCTGGTTGGTGCCGATGTGTTCTCGGACTTGGCCGTTCTGCGCGTGGAGGGCGAGATACCTGCCACGGCGGCACTTGGTGACTCGGGCGCCCTACAGCCGGGAGAGCCAGTGATTGCCATCGGCAGCCCCCTGGGCGACTTCAAGGGCACGGTCACGGTCGGCGTCGTCAGCGCGTTGGATCGTCGATTGGAGGTCGGCGGCGGATTGACCATGGAGGGCCTGATCCAGACCGACGCGGCGATTAACCAGGGCAACAGCGGAGGCCCCCTGGTCAACGCCCTGGGTCAGGTGATCGGGATCAACACCGCCATCGTCAGAGGCACGGGTGCCGGAGGCGCGGTAGCGGAAGGCCTTGGGTTTGCCATCCCCAGCAACGTGGTCAAAGAGGTGGCAGGGCAATTGGTAGAACACGGGCACGTACGGAGACCCTACCTGGGTGTGGACTGGGTGTCGATCACCCCTCGTATAGCGTCCGCCTACAACCTCCCTGTGGAGTTCGGGGCTTACGTGCAGGCGGTTCAGCCTGGGGGACCGGCGGACACGGGCGGTCTGCAACCAGCTGACATTATTACCGCCATCGACGACCAGGCCATAGACGAGAACAACAACCTGATGACCATCCTGATGCGCTTCGACCCCGGCCAGGAGGTCCAAATGACCGCACTCAGGGAGGGACAAGAAATCACCCTGCAGGTGACGCTAGGCACAAGGTAGAGCTCTCGGAAGTTGTGCTTTGCGTCGCGTCAATCGAGCACGAAAGTAGGGGCACGGCATGCCCTGCCCCTACCCTGCAACCCAACAGAACCCGGGACAATGTATCATCACCTCAACTGCGCCCGAACACTGGAAGAGACCTCCCACGCACCCGCTGGCACCAGCTGACCACAGTCTTTCCCCCGCTTTCTAGCGCTCCCACGAGAATCGTAGTGCCGAGCGCTGCTGCCCAGGTCTACCGCCCGCTGACTACCTCGGAGAGACCGCACAGGCTGTCCACGAGCACGAGATCGTGGCCACTAGCACCTAGAGACCAGCGCCTCCTGTCGGCAGGAAGAAGAAGGCGAGCGCCAGAATCACATAGACGGCCAGTAGCTGCGCTCCCTCCAGCCAATTGGATTCACCATCGAGTGAGATGAGGCCAGCGATGCCGGCCGCCGCGCCCAGGGCCAGCAGCTCAAACTGGTTGAAGATCAGCGTCAGCGGGTGGCCCATGGCCAGACTGACAAAGACGAGCAATGGGGCCACGAACAGCGCAATCTGCATGCTGGAGCCAAAGGAGATGGCGAGACTAAGGTTCATATTGTTCTTCAATGCTGCCTGAACGGCAACGAGATGCTCCGCCACATTGCCCACCAGCGGGATGAGAATCACCCCCAGGAAGAACTCGGTGATGCCCAGCGACTCCACCACCGGCTCGACCGTTGATACCAGAATCGCGCTCAGCCAGGCCACCAAGAGAGCAGCGACAACAAGGACCATGGCTGACCTGCGAAGGGACCAAGAGGCCTTAGCGTGTCCCTGACTGGGAGTCTCACCGCTACCAGAGACGAAGGAGAAAACCAGGCTGAGTACATAGATGACGATCATCACCAGTGCCACGCCCAGGCTGAGCCATTCCACCGCCGCCAGGTTCTCTACCTCAATGGCATGACCGAAGATGGACGGAATGATCAAGGCGATCAGGGCCAGCACCATCATCGTCGCATTCAGTCCTGCTTCGGAGCGATCAAAGCACTGAGTCCGGTTGCGCAGTCCACCCAGGAGGACGCTGAGACCCAGCACCAGCAGGATGTTCCCCAGGATCGAGCCGGTGATCGAAGCCTTGACCAACTCTAGCAGCCCCTCCCGGATGGCGAAGATGGTGATGATCAACTCGGCGGCGTTGCCCAGCGTTGCGTTCAGCAGCCCTCCGACACGCGGCCCTGTGCGGGCCGCCAGTTCTTCCGTTGCCTTGCCTAAGACCCAGGCGAGCGGGACGATGCCCAAAGCTGAGCCAAAGAACACCAAGCGATCATCCCAGTGGAGCAGCGAGCCCACGATGCTGATGGGGACAAAAACGAGGAGAACGGTAACGTACTTCATGCTCTCGGGCTAAGACCTCATGAGCCGCAAAAGCTTGGTGATAGCTGCATCCAGGTCCTGACTTGTGTCCACGACGACGTAGTTGCGACCGATGGGATCCACCCGGCGAGACATGCGTTGATACACGCTCCAATCGGCGTCTGAGATGTCCCGATCGTTCTGGGGAGCTTCGTGCCTGCTGTGGAGCCTGTCCGAGACAACCTCTTGCGTTGTCACAACTTTGACTATGATCAGCCTGATCTCCTTGCCATCAGCCAGCTGATAGACCCTCTCTCGATGTCGCTCGTGGAGATTGGTGGCATCGTAGATGACCCGCACACCCTTCTCCAGCAGCTTCTCCATGACCGCATGGCAGGTACGGTGAACCCATTGGCTTTCCTCGCCCGAGTACTCGCACTCGGGGAAGAGGATCTTCCTCACCTGGTCGCTTTCGATGATGGCGAAGGGCAAGACCTCGGCCAGCCGCTGTGCGAGATGGGACTTGCCAGTCCCGGGTAGCCCAGTGAGCATGACGAGGACGGGGCTGGCGGTGGTCTCATCAGTGTTCGCCAGGTGTTCCTCCACCTTGGCGACATAGCGGTCTAAGCGGCTAGACATCGGGGCAGACATCGCCCTCCATTATATCAAATCCCTAAGCTTTGACAAGAGTGAGGACCCTGGGACTCCTGCGCGGCCAACAGTGAAGGCGTCTCATAGGAGCTGATGGCGGTCTCTGTCCTACGAGGAGCCAGCCCCGACGCAGAGATCAAGGCACGCTTGTTGCCCGTGTGTCAACTTCGCCGCAGTCCCACGGCCGCCTCGTGCCCTCCAGGGGTTGACACGCAGCTTTGGGCGAGATAAAATGGACATCGAGCCATCCAGTCAGAGCGCTTCGCCAGAAGGTGAGATGTCAGAGACTCTGCTCCAGGGACGGTATCGGCATCTAGCCGAAATCGGTCGCGGCGAATACACTGTGGTCTACAAAGCCCTAGATGCGTCGCTGGACCGCACAGTGACCGTCAAGGTGCTCCGTGAGCGCTACGCCGCCGACGCTGACTTCGCCGAGAGCTTTCTGGACGCAGCGCGGGCCACGGCGGCCCTATCCCACCCCAACATCGTTGACATCTACGACATCGGCAGCGACCGGGATCTCCACTATGTGGTGTCAGAGTACGTCGAGGGAGAGAACCTGGAATCGTTCCTCACCTCGCACCCCCTGCCAGGCCCCAAGAAGGCCCTGGACATCGCCCTTCCCATCTGTGATGCCCTGGGAGCAGCCCATCGTGCGGGCTACGTACACGGACACTTGACCCCGCGCAATGTCCTGTTGTCCACCGATGGACAGGTGAAGGTTTCAGACCTTCGCGCTTTGGAGGCCGCCCCTGCTGCGGCTGCGGAGACAGCTCGTTCACCATACCTGGCTCTGTACCTCTCCCCGGAGCAGTTGATGGGGCGCAGGACCACACCAGCCTCAGATGTCTACAGCGCAGCGATCATCCTCTACGAGATGCTCGCCGGACGACCACCATTCCACGGCGAACTCTTCACCGAGGTAGCAGAGCAGCACATTCGGCGAGAGCCCCCATTGGTCCACGTCGCCAACCCGCACATTCCTGGCTCCCTGAGCGACATAGTCCACCGGGCTCTGGCCAAGACTTCGACAGATCGCTATCGCACCGGGGGTGACCTGGCGCAGGCCCTGCGTGACTTCCAGCGTGAGAGCGCAACCAGGGAACTCATGGAAGCCGTCCAGATCGACGAGGCAGCCGTGGCCGGGATGGGCGTCAGGGGACGCCCAGAGGACGACGCCTACTCATGGCCTGTCGACGCGGAGTCCGTTGGTGCTGAGGAGGGTGCTCGCCTTCCCATCGACTTCCTGGGCTGTATGGTAGTAATAGTAGCCTTGGTGGCCACGCTAGGCCTGATCCCGCTGTGGCTCGCGGTCTACTTGCGCTATTTTTGATGATTTCTGGATTCTCCTGACAGCGGACAACCGCAGCGCCGAAGCAGACATGCGCTCTGCCCGCCCATGAGACCGGAACCGCCTTCGTCGGCATCCCGTCAACTCGGGTCGCCCCCATTACCGCATGGGAAACGGCGCAAGACGCCTGTCCAGTCAAATGAGAATGTTACCGAAGGGAAGCCATTGTTTCGAATGATAATGTTACCGGGATGCCCTCTCCTTCCTGGCTCTGAGTAGATGTGAATAGGGTCTCGTAGACGTCCTCCGTCT